>ERZ834722.1105-NODE-1105-length-27235-cov-7.867844_pt1 | contig 27235 bp, 22 predicted proteins | sample MGYA00519576_ERZ834722 | MGnify/ENA primary metagenome ERZ834722 (study PRJEB31850, sample SAMEA3708759) | human gut metagenome | biome: human gut; feature: human-associated habitat; material: faeces | place: China | collected 2014 ...
TAAAATTTATGCTCGAAAATCTGCATATTATCTTAGTGTCAACACTCCCTAAAATTATTTCACAGGAATTTTCGGCATATCAAAACCCAACTGAAATCCTCCCGAAGCCAGTTTTATCATTTCCCTGATATTCTCCGAATCCTCGGAGCAATAGGTCTTTATCATCGGGTGCAGAGTAACATTATAGCCTGCAAGTTCGTGAATATTGTCGCAGTAAGCCGCAAGCGTGCGTTCAAGATCTCGTATCTCACTGCGGTCATTGTATTTCGCGAAAAGCACATAGCTCGAACCGAAAACTCTTCCCGTTGCAACGGACTTGAATTCTTCCGCGGTGAATATCTTGCTAAGTTCCTGAAGTATGTCCTTGGCAACCTTACTGCCATAGGTCTGTTCAGCGCGCTTGTACACTTCAAAGATCACGGTGATTATCGCAAACTTCTCTTTGCGGAACTCCCAAGCCTCGCAGTATTCCAACGCAAGATTTGAAACTCCCCTTGCCGACATCAACCCTGTTATTTCGTCAGTATTATCTGATAAACGAGTCAATCCGAGGTGTTCGGTAAACTCGTCCACATCAACGAATGTGCCAAGCAGTCCCACCAGTTTACCGTTATGGTATATCGGTTCTTTTGCCGTAACAATATTGCGTACAGCACCTCTTATAATGCACTTTATCTTATCGCTGATGACAGACTCGCCCTTTTTGAGAACTTTCATCTCGTCCTCATAGAAAGAACTGTTGTCGATATGCCACCTCATATCCTCATCGGTCTTGCCAATGATCTCCGACTCGCTCGTAAAGCCAAACGTATCGAGGAATTTATCATTTGCTCCGACAAATCGCCTGTTGGTGTCTTTCCAGAAAACATTTACATTGGCGGAAGCTTTCATGGTTTTCCAGATATCCTGTTCAAGCCCCTTGTCACTCGACATAAGGTCGATTTTCTCAGCCTTTTTTGAAAGCTGTTCGTACAGCAGCGGAACATATCTCGTGGAGTAGATTATCAGGTCTGTTCCCGGAATAAGCAGCAGGGTGTGCAGTTTCCATATGTATGCGCCATTGACCGCCTTGGTTCGGAACATTTTCGTTATGTAGTTTTTATCCTGACCCTTCAACTGCTCCTTGAATGACGTCGTGTCCATAAATTTCACATATTCGGCGCGGTCGTCCCTGTGGATAAGCAGATCTCCGAGTTCTTCGCTGTTCATAAACCGACCGAGCTTTTCGTTAGCCTCCTGAATACGGCCGTAATTCGCACCGGGCATCATCACATCGGTTTTCTTATTTATTATGTCTATCAGGTAAACGCTGTCGTACATCGCATACATTATGCGGAAAATGTAGTCCATTTTGTCCTTTTTGGCTGTTACCTCATCATCACGCGTGAGGTTTACGAGTTCTGCCGCAAGGATATAGTGTCCGCGCTCCTGATAGAGCAGTTTCGCGCGCAGGCGAACATAGTGGTTATTGATGAAATACTCCATCTGCTGGGTATCACCCACAAACCGCATACTGCTCAGGAATTCCCTGTACAAATGATAACGGTGAACCGACTTTGTATTGACATTGTAAAGCACCTGATCGACACCTTCAAGCTCAATGCTGTCCCAGACTTCCCTGTAAGCGGCGTTGGCATAGAGTATCTTGAACTCATCTCCGTCATAGTCGATTATTGCGAGCGGACGGTCGGTAATGAAGTTGATCTCACCAACTGTCGAATAGTACTTGTGCCACAGTCTCGTCTCGATCTTGTCCTCTTTGCCCTTGTACATATCGGCAAGCTTTGCAGGAGGAACAGGCGGACTGAACAGGAATCCCTGAACCTTTTCGCAGCCTATTTCACGCAGGAAGTCGTACTGCTCCTGAGTTTCAACACCCTCCGCAAGGGTTCTTATCTGCATTTCCTTTGCCATTGAAACGATCGACCTGATAAGACGTCTGGTCTTTTCGTCAAAGGAACGCAAAAACTGCATATCGAGCTTTATTTCGTCAAAGTCAAATTCGCGCAGAGCATTCAGCGAGGAAAATCCGCTGCCGAAATCATCCATCCATATCTCATAGCCTGCGTCACGGAAACGCTTCATATCACGCTTGAGCACAGTCGGATCTTTCATGACCATAGATTCGGTGATCTCAAGGTGTATCATATCTCTCGCGAGACCGTACTTGTGGACTACCTTTTCGACTTCCTCAAAAATATCGCACATAAGGAAATCGAGCCTTGAAAGGTTGAGCGAAACGGGAACAGTAATATCGCCCTTATCATTTTTCGCCCTCATATCGCGGCAGATCTCCTCCAAGACATACAGGTCAAGCTTTGTGATAAGCTGATTGTCCTCCAGAATGGGGATAAAATCTCCGGGAGAAATAAGACCGCGCTCAGGGTCGATCCAGCGTGCCAGAGCCTCCATGCTGCACAGCGAGTCATTTATGGTGCGTATCACAGGCTGATAGTAGACGTGAATATTTCTCTCGTGAACAGCCTTGTCAAAATTCTGTATAATGTACGCTTCCATGTCAACATTTTTGCCGATCTGCTCGTCATAGAAGCGGATATAATCATATGAGTCCCTTATCTTATCGCAGGCAACCTTGGCAAGGTCGCAAATCTTTGCCACGTCCTCGCCCTCATGCTCTATCTCGAAAACTCCCACTTTGAGGCTCATGCCAACGTCTCCGTATTTCTCGCTGAAAGCCTCGTGAACTCTGCACACTCTTTCCTCGACAACATCTTTTCTTACGAGTGCAACAAAGTGATCGCTGCTGAATCTCGCATTGAGGTCTGTGCCTGAAACACTGTGTATCATTTCGCAAAGCTCTCTGAGAACCTTGTCGCCCTCGGTCTTGCCGTGCTTTACATTGTAGTATCGGAAATTGCGTATATTACAGTAAGTTATCGCATACTGCGTATGGAGAGACTCACCCTCTGCTTTCCTGAGGAGTTCGTTTGCACAGACGTAGAACTGCTCCTTATTGAGCATACCCGTAACGTTGTCCGTATTTGCCGCAACAAAGAGGTTCTCCTGATTTATCGGAGCAAGCATATCGACATTTACAATCCTGCCGTCATCGAGCTTTACAAGTCCGCCCTTATCCTCAACCTGAATAAGAGTGCCGCTTTTGGTGCGTACACGGAAACTCAGCGAGTGCTCCCTTGAAAGACCGCTGAGTTTAGTGTGGCGAATCACCATTCTCAGTCCGGGCATATCTTCGGCAGCGACAAGCTTTTCAAAGCTTCCGCCGCAGAACTCCATAAATTCTTCTTCCGTACCGCATTCAAAAAGATTCCAAAGTTTTTGGTTGGAGCTCAGAATTTCTGTTCCGGGATCATTTGTAAATACCAGAGTGCAGAAGGGAGAGACTTCCAGCCAATACTTTATTGGAATATTTATCTCTGCATTTGGTGTCATTATTGGTTATCCCCCTTTATCAGTATTCAGACAGCATGAAGCAGGCGCAGTCTGAAAGACTGCACTCTGAAAAAGACCCGACCGTTCTCAGAACAATGTTCGTATGATGTCACATATTATTATACAACAATATTCATAAAAATGCAATAGTTTTCTCGGAAATTTTATACCTTTTATACTTATTTTTTATTTTAACTAAAGTAGATAATAAACAATAACTTTGAAAATCACGTCAATACGCGGAATAATGCCGTATTCACGCTCATGCTTATGCAAGCAAAAATCATAATATTTGCCGAATTGTAACCGTATGTAAGCGGATATTAATTGACTATTTTTTGCGTTTTTGATATAATACAATTGAATTTGTACTATGATTCAGGAGGTCAAAGCTATGAAAAAATTCTTGTCAATCATGATCATGTCAGCAATGCTCGTTTCAGCAGTCTCCTGCTCAAAAGTTGTTATCATGGACGATACGTCCGGTTCGGAGACAACTACATCAGGAACAGCGTCTCCCGAAACTTCAACAGATCCCAATCCAGAGACAGCTGAAAATGTATCGGAAGATCAGAACGGTGCTTCCGAGGAGTCCGAACCTTCTGCGGAAAACGATTCATCTGACTCAGCTCCCTCTGAGTACTCAATTGCAGACTATGCAGGCGAATGGAGCATGGACGGCGGCGCAGGTTTAAATCTCATGTACATAGACGAAAACGGAAACTGCACAAGTGTCTCGGTACTCGGCGAGGTTTCAAGGTCACAAGCTACCGTGACTGCCGATGGAATAGCAAGAGGCGACGAAAACATGGCATATGAAAACGGAGAGCTTGTCGACTCTGCCGGCTATCATTACACACGCAGCGCAGCTCCGTTAAGCGGCAGCGATTATATCGGCGTGTGGACAATGGACGGCGGTGCAGGAACAAATACCATGCGTATCTTCTCCAACGGAACATGGAACACGGTATACGCAGACGGAAGCTCCTCGAACGGAACATACACCGCCTCGGATTCCGAAATAGCATTCAACGATGAATATGGCAACACCATGACTTACGAAAGCGGAAATCTCGTAGATCAGGCAGGCTACGCATGGATCAAGTCAAGCGCTGTTCCATATTAGGTCGTGTTGACACTAAGCCTAACAACGCATCTTTTCGGCAAAATTTCACGCATCCTGCGTTAAAAAGTCTTGACAGGCGACAGCCTGCCTGCGACTTTTTGCCTTGTCTACGTAAAATTTATGTTCGAAAATCTGCATATTATCTTAGTGTCAACACTCCCTAAGAACTTGTCCTAATCTTATATAACAAGTTCTAAAACATTATCAGAAAGAGCTTTCTCCTGACGGGGAAAGCTCTTATTGCTTTTATCCTGGACGCTTGCGTCAATGTCTGCTCTTTAATGCATCTATATAGAACTTTTCAAGCATTTTCACGTTCTTGAGAATATCATACTTTTCGATCTGAGCGGTGTGTGTATCAAAGTATTCCTTTCGGTTCAGCGCGGGAGCTGACAGGAGCGCGTCCGCCCATTTTTTAGGATTGCCGTTAATATCCTCCCATATAATATTTCCGAAATCGACTTCGTTTGTTATCGTATCCGAAGCAACGCACGAAAGACCTGTCATCTGTGCTTCAAGGAGAACCACAGGCAGTCCCTCAAACCTTGACGGCAGACAAAATACGTCCATCGCCATGTATACGCTCGGGGTATCGTTCGTCTCACCATAGATCACTATCCTGTCCTTGTACGGGTGAGCATCGATCAGTTTTTTTACGCTCTCAAAATCTCCGCCTGCTCCGATCAGAAGCAATATCGCGTCCTTATTCTGCTTAGCCGTCTCCTCAAAAACCTTTAGCAGATACGGGTGATTCTTCTGATAATTGAATCTTCCAATGTGACCTATCACATATTTATCTTCCCAATGATTGGCTTTTCTGACTTCAAGCCTTTTCTCCTCGCTGTACCTGAAACGCTCAACTTCAAAGCCGTTCGGGAGAACCTTGAACGGACTGTCGCGGAACAGCCACTCACCTGCTTCCTGACCGCAGGCAAGTCTGTGCGTACAAAGCATTTTGAAAAACGGATACAGTATCCTATGCGCTTTCATAAATGAACAGGTCGTATTATGACTATGCGCGATACGAACCTTTATTCCGCACATTGCCGCTATCAGCAGTTCAGCAGTAATGGTCGCGCTGTTTCCGTGAATATGAACTATATCATACCTGCCTTTTTTCAACACCTTAAAAAGCGCCTTATAATATGCAAGGGAAGAACGTTTTCTGTTTGGAAGAGTCTTAATGGTTACTCCAAGTTCCTTGTATTTTTCAATATAAACCTCTGATACAGGCTCGCCTGCAATAACGCTTACTTCAAACTTATTGCGGTCTATATTGCTGCAATAGCTGTCAGCGACCTTGCTGATGCCATTCATGTTAAAATCATTCACAAGCATTGCAACCCTGATTTTCTTCATTAATTAACCCTCCATTAAATCAACTCAAGAAAGCTGTAAATATAGCTCAGAGTTTTAGGGAGTGTTGACACTAAGATAATATGCAGATTTTCGAGCATACATTTTACGTAGACAAGGCAAAAAGTCGCAGTCAGGCTGTCGCCTGTCAAGACTTTTTAACGCAGGATGCGTGAAATTTTGCCGAAAAGATGCGTTGTTAGGCTTAGCGTCAACACGACCTAGTATCACTCACTTATATATTTCTCCGTTACCTGATTTGCTTCAAAAACCTAACCAAGTTTCTTGGTAAAATAGATTTGACTCTATCTTTTAACTGCAATCCGACCTTTAAATTATCAATAAAATCATCTCGATCAATATTCCTGTAAAATGTATCGCGTTCTAATGGACGTTTTGTCGGATGTACCAGGTTTCCTTGTTTTACCATTGCCTCCTCTAAGGTCGCATTGATAACCCACCCTTCACTCTTTATACTGTTAAACAGCTTTTGACCTTTTTCTGTATTCACCAAAATGCTGGAAACACCTTTTTCTGAATAAAAATCCGGATGACTTTTTCCTATTCCCCAAAAATCTCCAATTGTCAGGTCGCCTACCCGATGAATATTAGCATAATCACACTGATAACAGCTCTCGCGATAGCAGTCACCCATCACAAAATGTTTTCCATAGCGATCAAGAGACAGTACCTTTGTCTTTGTCCTTGTCTTTGTCTTTGTTTTTAGGAGATACTGAGTACCCCACCCTCTTTTATCTTTTGAACGGAAATTGAAATATATAGTTTTCCCGTCAGTCTTTCTATCACGGAACTCTAAATATTTTTTGAAAAATTTTGGTGACGGAACTCCATGACAAATTAAATCTATTGTGTATAAGTTCTCATAGTCTTTTCCCAAGAACGAATAAAGTCCATCGATTTGGCAAGGCGTTCCCGTATAAAGAACCTTTTTTCCACTTTGCAAGTCTTTCTGAACCTGTGAGTATGTATCTCCTGTATCCGACTGTACATACTTTGAGGACTGGATTCGGGGCAACTCACTCAGATCATCTACTCGTATGTGCTTTGCTCGAAAGCCTTCATCGTAAGCCACTCCATACGACACACCGTTTTCTCCTATTATCTTCTGTGCAGTCAAAACGCCTACACCGCCAGAAGCAGATTGCATGATCTGTGCTTCATTTTTATTTCTGAATGCAAAGACAGAAATCGGCGCTATCGAATTATTTTTCGTCACCTGTGTCGGGCAATGCTTCACACACAGAGAGCAATCAATACACTTTTCTTCGTCTACGTAAGGATAAAGGAATCCTTCCTCTTGCTCCCTTATAACAATTGCTCTTTTAGGACAAACTTGTTCACAGCTTCTACAGCCAACGCAACTATTTTTCACATTAGATATATTTTTCATCTCAACTCATCAAGAACTTTGTTCATATACTGAACAGAGTTTTTTCTTTCATTCATAAGTATTTCATGTACAACTCCGAAATCTGCTGCAACATCTGCTGCCTCTATCGTAGGCATCTCATCGAAACCTCTATTCTCCATATGCGTCAACTTTAAGATACTGCGAAGTCTTGCACTTGCTTGTTCCGGATAGATATCAATAAACTTCGTTCCAAAAATCAAAGAGAAAGCAGTCGCATGAAAAGAATCTGTCACGACATATTCCGCATCTCGAATCAATCCAAGATATTCTTCGATCTTAGGACACCAAACCAAATGGCCTGAACGAATAATGTCATGCCAGTTATAACTAATATTCAGCACTTTCAGATTATATTTTTTAGCTAAACCTGCTGCATATTGATCGATCCTTTTATCGTGGTGCAGATTATATGTAACTACATATTTCTTATTTTTATATCGATCCGATACATACGGAGTCCATGCTTTCGCATCAAATAGCAAGGTGGGATCAAGCACCTGTTCTACATCAGATATACCTATATCTTGAAGAACTGTCACCCCGCTGTCTTCTCTTACAGAAATATGTCTGTACTTTTCTAACATTGGCGCAACTTCATGTTTTTCATCATCTTTTAACTTTTCGCTTCCTATGCTGCTTGCATAAGAAAAGCGATAAGCACCATCAGGCAGAAAACTTAAATAGAACGGACGATCTACCCCCTCATTCCAGTGGCTGTTCCATACCTGATCGCTGCCTGTACAATAAGCATCGGCCTGCGGGAGATCATTTATCAGATCCTGTTCGGAATAGTATGTCTTGTCCGTTAAGTTTATATGTTTTCTTAAAAAATCATCAAATACCAGATGCTTTTTATAATACGAAGGGGCAATCGCGATCTTAGCCATCAATAGCAGGATTGGATTGCTCCCTAATTTTTTGCTTTTATTCTTCAGTCTCTTTAATAATCCCTTACTGCTGTATCGTTCCGGATAATAGTCGATGATTTCTGTTTCACATCCCAGTTCATTCAGAAACATCTGCGTAGCTAAAGTTTGAAGCGATGAGCCATAATTTCGTACTCTATGCAGGGTAATGACATCTATTTTCATTTCTACTTCACTTTCATTCGTTATATATTATCTAAGTAATCTCGTATGGTCTTTACCATCTTTTGTCTCTGTGATGTATATTTTGCAAATTCATGAGTTTTTACTTTTCTTATGAGCAGATCCAATTCATCATTTTCCTCATACATCATCACATAATTTTGTTCGGAGAATGATTGAGCGATCTGAACCTGATGATCGTCAACATGCTCTCCATACTTTGACAATCGAGGCACAACTATCACTTTTTTATCATTCTTCAGACCTGCGATGATTGTTGCTACTCCACTATGAGTTATCAGCACATCACAGTTTCTGATCTGTTCTTCAAATTCATTTTTACCCAAAAATGAAGCGTATTTATAATTTTTAGGTTCATAATCAGAATTCCCGATTTGTGCAAAAACTGTCTCCTTGATTTTCCCCTCATCCAACAACCGATCTATCATTTGTAATAATCTATTAAATTGAAATTTTTGTGTACCAAGAGCTACAAATATCATAATTCATCCTCAAAAGATTCCGCCCACATACTTTGCTTTTGGATATAATTTCAACAATGGCTCCCACTGTACCAAAAACAAATCTGCCAACGGATAAACAAGCCTACCTGTTAGTGACCGATTATTAACGCGTGCAAAAGATTCTATATAAATAACTTTAATGCCTCGGATTTTTGCAAATACGCAAAAAGGAAACGCTATCAAAGCCCCCGTTGTTATTATAAAATCCGGTTTTTCAGCCTTTATGACTTTTGATGCACTTTTGAACAATTTAATAAAGTGCCACAAGAAGTTCTTTTCATGACGGTTTATTTGCGGAAGCGTGTATATTTTTTTCAAGTTAGAATCTTCGGCTTGACCGCCTTCCTCTGTAACATAAAATGTGTCATACTCGTCCGCAATTTCTTTCAGGCACATAAGTTCCTCCCAATGGCCTCCTGAGGAAGCGATAAAACAAGCCTTTTTTACTTTCCTGCAACCATCATTAAACTCTTTCATTTTAAAAGACAGTCCTTCCTGATATTTGTAAATATCATAAACATTTTAGCAAGCCAAAATGTTAAAATAATATTCACAAAAACATATTTTCAAATCCATGTATCGTAATACCGGACAGACAATACAATATACACGTTAATAATTTATTTTATCACATTTCCACTCTCTTTGTCAAGCCAAAGTTATCTGTTTTTCGGATCGGTTCATCCAGCATTCACGCTCGGCAATACTACGGCACAAAGCTGCTTCAAAGTCAACGTCCTGCTGCTTTGTGCGTTTGGAGAGTCCCTTTGTCCTGCCGCCGCTTCTCCGTATTTTTGCGGATATTGCGCGAAATTCAAGCAGTCCCGAGATATTCTCCTGCGTGTACCTCCTGCCGTCCTGATTCAGAACGACCGCATTTTTGCTCAGGCACATCGCGGCAAGACCGTAGTCCTGCGTCACGGCGATATCACCTGCCGAAACAAGGTTTACAAGACGGAGATCCGCGCTGTCCGCACCTTTATCAACAGTTATCGTGCGCGCGCCCTCACGCACGATAGAGTGCGCAGTATCGCAGATTATCACACATTCTATCCCGAATTTTACCGCCGTTCTCACGGCTATATCAGTTACGGGACAGCCGTCGGCATCTATCAGCAGTTTCATTTTTCCCTCCATGTTTTTTGCCATTATAGCATATTTTCCGCTATATTTCAAGCTTTCCCTTTTCTATCATCCTGAACTCGGTAGGCGTCATATCAGTGTGCTTTTTAAAGAGCCGCGCGAAATAGTTTCGGTCGGCATAACCGCACTGTGCCGCGATATCCGTAACAGAAAGGCTCGTCTGCACTAGCAGGAGCTTCGCCCTGCGTATTCTCAGATTAGTGAGGTAGTTGTTTGGCGTTGAGCGGAATATCGCGTGAAACAGCCGCAAAAACTGTCTCTCGGAGTAACCCGAAAGCTCCGCGAGTTCGGAAACGGCTATCTCCTCCGTGAAGTGCTGTTCCATGTATGCTACCGCGTCAGCAAGCTGTATATATTCGCTCCGCACGGAATTATCCGCCTTGTATCTCCGCGAAAGTATGAGACATATCTGTATGAAATGGCTGAAAACCGCCGCCTGCCACCCTGCATTCTTCCTCTCATACTCAAACATCATCCGATTTATCACGTTTTCTGCCTCACGGAAACCCTCCGCCGAAAGTTTCATAGCAGAGGAAAACCGAACATCGCTCGAATAGCGCGGTTCGAGAACAAAAAGCGCTTGAAATCCCACTATCTGCCGCAGGTCAAACAGCCTGTCGAACGCCTCGGGACGTATCATTATGTTGCATATGCTGAGCTTGTTCGGGTTCTCATAGCCGTGCTCGATGTCCTGCCCGAGCACAAACACGTCCCCTTTCGAGACCGGATAGCTCCTGCCAGAGACTATATGCGAAGCTGAACCGTCCAGAACTATGACAAGTTCGGTAAAATCCTCGTGCTTGTGAGTGTACAGATCATCATTGTGGAAACCGTACTGTATATGTATCGGGAACTCAACATTTTTCGAGAATAAGCCGAATGAAAACGATACCATGTGTGCACCTCCCTGCCGCAGCGTATCACTACTAATGCTTATATTATACCACAAACCCGAGGCAATTGCAACAAGTCGGTTTTGTGCTAATCAAATGTCTGTTTCATCCTAACTCTGTGTGTGCAAACTGTGATATACTATATAAAATAAGTATGATTCGCGTTCTTTTAAGGAGAAGCTATGAAAAAAGTGATATTTTCCGTTGCAGCCTCTGCTGTACTTGTACTCGCCTTGATAGTCGGAAATCTGCACAGTTCTTCCGACCGGAAACCTATGCGCGACATCTCCACTATGGAGCTTGTGCGTGACATGGGCATAGGCATAAATCTCGGCAACACATATGATTCATGCGGCGACTGGATAAAGCAGTTCGGAGACGGTTCGGTGGAATCCTACGTTACGGCATGGGGAAGTCCTATGATAACCAAGGAAATGATACAAGGCTACGCGGACGAAGGGTTCGGCGTTCTCAGAATACCCGTTGCGTGGTCTAACAAAATGGAGGACGACGGCACTTACACTATCGACAAGGACTACATGGCAAGCGTTACGCAGGTCGTTGACTGGACTCTCGAATCGGGTATGTATGCCATTATAAATATCCACTGGGATAACGGCTGGGTGAATAAATTCCCAGAAAACCGCGATGAATCTATGAAACGCTACGAGACAATGTGGACTCAGATATGCGACAACTTCAAAAATTACGGTGACCACCTTGTGCTGGAATCGCAGAACGAGGAACTTGGCTGGGAGTCACTGTGGAACAGGTGGGGCGGTACGGACGGCAAAGCTGAATCCTACGCGCTCGTCAACGAGATAAATCAGAAATTCGTTGATGTCGTAAGAAGTTCGGGCGGAAACAATCCCAAACGTCACCTGCTCATTTCCGGCTATAATACCGACATAACGCTAACCTGCGACAGTATGTTCAAGCTCCCTGACGACCCAGCAAACCGCATGGCAGTTTCGGTGCATTATTATACTCCTGCCTCCTTTGCGATCCTTGAGGAGGACGCAAGCTGGTCAAAAGCGACCACGGTATGGGGCACGAAATCAGACTTCGAGGAGCTTAACCAGCAAATGGATATGCTCAAGACCACCTTTATCGACAACGATATTCCCGTAATTATCGGAGAGTACGGCTGTCCTGTCAAAAACAAGGAGCTCGACTCAATAAGACGTTACCTCATGGCGGTGTGCGTAGCGGCTTACAACAGGGACATCTGTCCAATTATGTGGGACGTTACCGACGCTCAGTACGACCGCACCAACTGCAAGCTCAAAGACGAAGCGCTCAAGCAAGGACTTTTTGCGGTTCTTGACAGCGGCAGATCTGCCGGGAAAGACGCAAACGCTGACTGAAAGTTCAGCATATCCGATATCGATCAATTCTAGGTCGTGTTGACACTAAGCCTAACAACGCATCTTTTCGGCAAAATTTCACGCATCCTGCGTTAAAAAGTCTTGACAGGCGACAGCCTGCCTGCGACTTTTTGCCTTGTCTACGTAAAATTTATGCTCGAAAATCTGCATATTATCTTAGTGTCAACACTCCCTAATACTACACCAAAAACCTCCTGAACTTTGTCGGCTCGGGAGGTTTTCGCTCTTTATCTGAATTTTTTTACGCCCTCATACAGTCTGTCCAGCCCGTCTGTGAGCGTTGATCTCGGGCAGGCTATATTCAGACGAATGAATGCTTTTCCGCACTCGCCGTACTGTTCCCCTGACGAGACATACAGTCCTGTTTCCTTTCGGATAAACGAGGCAAGTTCGGAAGCGTTCGGCGAGACTTTACTGCAATCTATCCACAGCAGATACGTTGCCTCTGAGCGAACAAGAAACAGCTCAGGCAGTTTTTCCGCAAGGAATTTTGCCGTGTACTGCTTGTTGGCGAAGATGTATTCTCTCAGTTCATCAAGCCACTCTCCGCCCTCGCTGAACGCGGCAACTGCGGCTTCTACGGCAAAGGCATTCGGCTCGGCGACTTCATCTGTATTCAGACTGCGCACAGCCTTGTTGTAAAGGCGCGGATTCGGAGCATAGACTGCCGCCGTCTGCAATCCTGCAATATTGAACGCCTTGGTCGGCGCTATGCAGGTAACGCTGACCTCGCGGCAGGTCTCGCTGACCGTGGCAAACGGAACGTAGTTTCTGTTCGGATCGGTGAGGTCACAGTGTATCTCATCGGAAATCACCGTCACATAGTTTTCGCGGCAGAGCTTGCCTATTTTCGCAAGAGTTTCCGCGTCCCAGATCTTTCCGACAGGATTGTGGGGATTGCAGAGTATCATCAGCGTTGTCTGCGGATCGGCAAGCTTATCCTCAAGGTCGTCCCAGTCGATCGAATACCCGCCGTTCTCATAGACAAGCGGCGATTCAAGAACATTTCTGCCGTTGTTGAGAATTGAATTGTAGAAAATATTGTACACAGGAGTCTGTATCAGAACCTTTTCCGCAGGAGTCGTGAGCTTGCGCACAAGGCTTGATATCGCAGGAACAACGCCCGTGCAGAATATGAGCCGCTGCTTTTCAATGTCAAGCCCGTGGCGGTTTTTCCACCAGTCCGCATAAGCTTTGTACCACTCATCGGGAACTATGGAGTAGCCGAAAACTCCATGTGCCGCGCGTTTTTCAAGAGCCGCCGTGATTTGCGGCGCAGTCCTGAAATCCATGTCAGCTACCCACATGGGGAGCTCATTTTCAGCAACGTCCCACTTGAGGGAATTGCTTCCCCTGCGGTCTGCTTCAATGTCAAAATCATACTTCATGGCTTTCCCCTCTTTCTCAGACATTCACCGCTTTATCTGCTCTGCAAATTATCTTTGTGAGAGTCGGATCTATCTTGTCCTTCTCCATGATAAGCTCGCCTATCGACTCAGCCGTTATAGTGCCGCTTTTGGGATTTATAACGCTGTTGACAAAACCACTTATATCCGCCTGCACAGTTGAATACTCAAAGGCGAGCGTAGTATTTATAAGCTTGCAGTTCTTCATAACTAGATCGTCTATGTAGCACATTCCCTGAAGGCTCTCGACCGTGCAGTTGACAAGGGTGAGATTCTTGGCGTTCCAGCCGAGGTATTCGCCGGAAATGAACGAGTCATAAACCGTAACATTGTCGCTGTTCCAAAAAGCGTCCTTGGAAAGCAGCTTGGAATTTTTTACGGTCATGTTCTTGACTCCGTCAAAGGAGTAATTGCCGTAGAGCGTAAGACCGTCTATCTCCACATTTTCGCAGTTCATGGCAAAATAATCGCCCCTTGCGACAACTCTGTCCAGCTTTATGTTCTTGCAGTTCCAAAGGGTCTCAGCAGCGTTGCTCATCGAGACATTGCGGAGCGTTACGCCGTCACAGCGGCGGAAATTCTTTGGCGCTTCTATCACACAATCCTCGACCGAGATATTATCGGTGTACCAGACTCCTGCTCTTGCCATGTCGAACCATGCCGAGTCCCTGACCCTGATATTGCGGCAATACCACAGCGGATACTTCCACTTGAACATACTGCCGTACACCCCGATATTGCTGCTCTCCTTCAGCGGAGACTCGCCGTCCGTGAATATTGTATCATATATTTCGGCGTCTTTCGTGCCGAATAAGGCTCTTTCGCCTGTAAGGAACTGATTCTTTATGACTTTTTCCATGTATTTTCCTCCTTGGAATTGAACATCGCGTGAATTACCCGTATTTATTATACTATATATATTTTAAAATAGCAAATATCATTTATTGCCAATATGTCAATATGTAAAAATATGTGTATTTATCAATGTGATTGATTCACAGCCGAATTTGTGGTATAATTCATAATAGTCGGCAAAAGCTGACTGCAATCGCAAAGGAGACATCGAATGAATGAGATCGTAACAGAAAAAACCGACTTTCTGCACCTTGCCAAGAGAGTCCTGCTGCTGAGTATTCCGGCTATACTTGCAGAAATGACCTCAACAGTCATGCAGTACATAGACGCCGCCATGGTCGGAAGTCTCGGCAAAGAGGCTACCGCGGCAATAGGTCTTGTCAGCACCTCAACATGGCTCATCGGCGGTATCTGCATATCGGCAGCTATCGGATTTTCGGTGCAGGTCGCACAGCTCATCGGAGCTGGAAAAAACGAGGACGCGCGCAGCGTTTTCCGCCAATCCCTAACAGTCGTAATGCTGTTCAGCATTCTCCTCATGGGAGCAGCCATATCAATAAGCGGCTTTTTGCCGAAATGGCTCGGCGGCGAGGAGTCTATACGGAAAAACGCCTCAGCGTATTTTCTCATATTTGCTTTTGGTCTGCCGTTCGAGCAGCTAAGAATGCTGTCGGCACAAATGCTTCAATGCAGCGGCAACATCAAAACGCCCAGTGTGCTCAACATAATGCTCTGCGTACTGGACGTGATATTCAACTTTATTTTCATCTTCCCCACAAGGAGCATTTCGCTCCCATTCACGGGCAGCGTGGTAACTGTCTTTGGCATGGGACTTGGAGTAGAGGGTGCTGCGCTCGGAACTGCGCTCTCAGAGGTATGTATTTCGCTTACCATGCTGTATTATGCGTGTGCGCGCTCGGACAAGCTTGCACTTAAACTCGGCGGCAGTCCTAAACTCAGGCGGCAATGCATTGCCAATGCCGTCAGGATATCTTTGCCTGTTGCCTTCGAGCATATCGCGACCTGCGGCGCGTACATTGCCGCAACGAAGATAACAGCTCCGCTCGGGAGCACAGCCGTTGCCGCAAATTCTCTTGCCGTGACCGCTGAAAGTTTCTGCTATATGCCCGGATACGGCGCAGGAACTGCCGCAACAACGCTCATAGGTCAGAGCCTCGGGGCAAAGCGCAAAGATCTCGCGCGGAAATACGCATGGATAACCATTATAATGGGTATACTCATGATGTCAGCTGCCGCAGTCGTCATGTACTTTTCCGCTCCGGTTATGTTCTCGATACTGACAAAGTCGCAGGAAGTCCGCATTCTCGGCGTAAGGGTACTGCGGATCGAAGCCTTTGCCGAACCTCTGTATGCTGCCGCGATAGTCTGCTCAGGAGTTCTCCGCGGTGCAGGAGATACCCTCGTACCGAGCATTATCAATCTCGTAAGTATGTGGGGCGTGAGGATAGTCCTCTCGCTTGTACTGGTCTCAGGAATGGGACTGGTCGGTATCTGGCTCGCAATGTGCATTGAACTGTGTTTCCGCGGAACACTCATGCTCGCAAGAACCATTCACGGAAAGTGGCTCAACAAGGTGGTAATTTCCGAAAATACGCAATAACGCAAACCGACCGTATCTGACAAACGAGGTACGGTCGGCATTTTTATAACCTTTCCACATAGGAATAGTTCTTATCTGAGGGCATCAACAAATCTGCGGAATGCTGCTGCGCCTTCTTCGGTTCGCTTGAAAACTCCTGCGTCCTCAAGAACCTGCTCAAAGACCTTTCCGACCTCATGCCTGATTATTGATTCAGCATTTTCCGCATTGAATTCAGGGTGAGCCGCAAGTATTTCGCCTGCCCACTCAGCGTGGGAAGCCGTCTGCGGATCTTTTGAAAGGTCTGCTCCCGCGAGCATTCCCTCGCGCAGTTCATCAAGTTCAGAAGCAAGACGCGACGGCAGGATAGCAAGTCCCATGACCTCGATAAGCCCGATGTTCTCTTTCTTGATGTGGTGAAGCTTCGGTGACGGGTGGAATATTCCGAGCGGACGCTCATCGGAAGTGATGTTGTTCCTTAGGACGAGGTCTATCTCGTATTTTTCCCCGCGCATTCTCGCGATCGGAGTAATGGTATTATGGGGAACACCCTCTGTCTCGGCAAAAACTCCCACGCTGCTGTCGGAATATCCCCTCCACGCGCTGAGTATATCTCCGCAGGCAGCGGCAAGTTCGGCGCGGTTGTCGGAACTGAGACGTATGACTGACATTGCCCACCTGACTATACCTGCTGTGACCGAGGGATATTTATCAAGCGTGAAATAGCTCTCAACAGCGGCTCTTGCCATCGGGAAATCATAGCGTCCGCCCTGAAAATGCTCATGTGTAAGTATCGAACCGCCTACGATCGGCAGGTCGGCATTAGAGCCGATAACATAATGCGGAAACTGCTCTATAAATTCAAAAAGCTTCTCGAAAACCTCGTTGTCGATAACCATAGGGACGTGCTCGGCATTGAAAAGGATACAATGCTCATTGAAGTAACCGTAAGGCGAATACTGGAGATACCAGCGCCTGCCCTGAATATCAACGTTTACGGGACGGAGATTCTGTCTTGCAGGGTGGGTCGCATGACCTGCAAAGCCCATGTTTTCGGCACAAAGCTGACACTTCGGATATCCTACTGCTTTCTGTGTCTTTGCCGCTGCAATATCACGGGGGTCTTTTTCGGGCTTTGAACGGTTTATGGTTATGTCCAGCGTTCCGTAGGCGCTCGGTGAGTTCCACCTGATGTCCCTTGCTATCCTCTCTGCGCGGACGTAGTTCAGAGCCTTGCTGAAATAATAGTACCAGTTGGTCGCAGTTTCGGGAGACTGCGAGTACTTTTCGCGAAATACCGCATTCACCTCGTGCGGCATGGGAGTGAAAACGCCCATTATCCTTGTATCGAACAGGTCGCGCTGAACCGAAGTGTCTCCGATAATATCATTTGCGGCAGCATAGTCCGTAACCGCCGCAAGGAGCTCGCCCACCGTACCGCTCAAAGGTTCTTCATCGTGCCATTCGCTCAGTTTCAGAATGTCCATAAGCTGATTTCTAACGACAAAAACGTCGTCCTGTGTAATGAGTCCGGAATTTATCGCATGGAGTATAAGTCCGCTGACTGCCTTGTAGATCATAATATTTCCCCCTTTTCAACGTCAGGCGATCTCAATGCCGCCGACCGGTCTTACCGTCATTATATAGCATGAGTTTTCGCCGAATATCCTGTCCATTTCTGCCTGATAAGCGTCTGCGAGATCATCGGGCACAAATGCCTGTATCGTACCTGCAAAGCCGCCGCCGTGAACTCTTATCGCTCCCCTGCCGCCGAGTATCCTCTTGCCTGCCATGATCGCAAGCGGAATTTCCTGATTAGTGGGTTTGCGCACAGAGTAGAGATTTTGCAGAAGATCCATGGAAGAATCGCCCGATTCGTTCACAAGCGCAAGGAAACGCCCGAAGTCGCCCTCTGCGAGTGCCTGCTTTTCAGCTCCTGCCCTGCGGCTGTCGGCAAAGAAGTGAGCCGCGCGCATAACCGCCCTGTCGGACGTTTTTCTGCGGATATCGGGCATTTTCTCCCAGAACTGAGCCTCGTCTGTCTCACGCAGAAAGCTCTTGCCGAAATATTCCGCAACAGCCTCCATTTCGCTCCTTACTGCATCATAATCTGCGGTAAGGTCACAATGACTGCCCTTGGTGTCCGTGATGATAAGCTTGCAGCCTGCGCTTTCAAGGTCAAAATCTACCTTTTCGATAGCCGGATCATCAACGTCCGCAAAATCTATGAAAACAAATCCGCCGACCGAAGATACCAGCTGATCCATCAGACCGCTGTTCTTGCCGAAGTAAACGTTTTCGGCAAACTGACCTATCTTGGCGATCTCCACCGCTCCCGCACGGTTTTCGTTGTAATAGCTGTCTATGGAGGTTGAGATAAGATTTTCAAACGCTGCCGAGGAAGATATGCCGCTTCCCTGTATAACATCAGAGGTCGTATACATATCAAAGCCGCCTATCTCAACGCCCATTTGCGCAAATCTTGCAGCAATTCCGCGAACTATAGCCGCAGAACCCTCCTCACCCTTCTGAACGCCAAGGTCGGAAAGCGTTACCTCAAACGGCTCATATCCCTTGGATTTTATGCGGATAACTCCCTCATTATGGAACGCCGCAACGCCTATCACGTCAAGATTTACTGCTGCCGCGATCACGCAGCCGTGCTGGTGGTCAGTATGATTGCCGCCTATCTCCGTCCTTCCGGAAGCCGAGTAAACGTGTATGTCACCGCGCTCGGGATAGGTCTGTGAAAAGCTGTCAAGAGCCTCCACATAGCGCGCTCTCTGCTTTGCTGTGCCGTTCTTTTTGTAGAGAAGCTCAAGCTGACTGTCAAGCTTTCCCGATATAAGTTTTTCTCTGTATTCGTTTATGTTCATAAATATTCCCTCTTTATTCACGGGCAGCACCGGCTTGCCCTCAGTATCCGCCAAAAAGGCATTTGTTTATGCTCGCGGGGACGAATTTTTATAACTTGTTCTCATACACATAATTGCCCAAGCGTATCATCTTAACGCTGTGCGGAAATACCCGTCCCTCTCATATGCGTTTCACTGATTATATTATAGCACACCTGTTTAGCATTAACATACACAATATTATCCGTTATATGCACAAAATAATATTTCTCTCTTGATTTTTTTACAGCTTTGGGTTATACTGTTATTTAAAGACAATGCTGTATAAGCTTTGTGCAGTATCACCTCTTAACCTGCATTCATCGGAGATTTGTCAGGATAATTCTGTTTATAAAGGAGTTGCTTTTTCATGTATGCCAATACTGCCTATCTCAATAATCACCTGCCTGAAGTTGTTGACAACTCAAAGCCGCTCATAGTAACAAGCTGCGGAAATTATAAAATGAAAAGCCGCCCGTGCTTTGAAACCAACCGTCCTCACGGCAGAAAAGACTATCAGCTCCTGTTCATAGCCTCGGGAAAGGCCCACTTTTTCATCGGCGGCAGCGAGCGAGTCCTATCCGCAGGAAACATGGTTCTCTACCTACCAAATGAGCCTCAGCACTACACTTATTATAAAGAAGACAGAACTGCCGTCTACTGGATACACTTCACAGGCTCTGAGGCCGACAGCCTGCTGAAATATTACCGCATAATCGGCGAGGACAGAGTCATATACGTTGGCGCTTCACCCGATTACCAATGGCTTTTCGGTCAGATAATTCAGGAATTGCAGCTCGGCAGACCTAAATTCGAGGAGCTTGTCTCGCTCCACCTGCGCAATATCATGATACTCATCAGCCGCTCTATCGAAAGCCGCAAGACCTTCTCGGACGCCACCGAAAAGGAGATAAGCCTCGCTATGTACTATTTCAGAAATAACTACGGCTCGGAAATCAATATCGACAAATACGCCGAGTCACGCAATATCAGCGTTTGCTGGTTCATTCGCTGCTTTAAGCACATCACAGGGCAGACTCCGCTGCAGTATCTCCTCTCGCTTAGGATCTCAAACGCTCAGAACCTCCTCGAAAACACCGACTACACTATCGCCGAGGTCGCCGAAAGTGTCGGATATCAGAACGCGCTGTATTTCAGCAGACTTTTTCACAAACAAATGGGTATCTCACCCCGTGAGTACCGCATGAAACTTTCCGCCCACGAATAAACAGTCTAACTTGGCTTAATTTCGGCTGTATTTCACAGTATCAACTATCCGCAGCACCGCAGATCTCCCGTAATTTATCCTTACACAACGTCCTATTAATAGTTAAAACAAAAAAATATATCGAAACCTATTGACTTTCCTTTGCACCCGTGGTATACTAATATAGTCGCAGGTGATACTGCTAAAAAATATCGCGGTGTGGAGCAGCTAGGTAGCTCGTCGGGCTCATAACCCGAAGGTCGTTGGTTCAAATCCAGCCGCCGCAACCAACGTTATACAGCCACTTTCAAGTATTTGAGAGTGGTTGTTTTTTTGTCATTTTGAGGCTAAATACATCAACCGTACATCAACGCAGTAATTTTTTGCTAAGTATCTTCCAGAAACGCCGAGATTCATTGAGAATTTCTGAGTGTTTTTATTGAGTTTTGTTAACCTAAGTTAACAAAAAAATACCGCTTGACAATATATAAACAGCTATATATAATAAATATATAAGAAAAAGCGCCCGCTTGGGGCGCTTAATAGTATTATTCTTCTGTGAATCGAGCATCAATTATATCTATATCCGAACTAAGTAAGTCATCGAAAGTAATATTTATATTTGTTGAATTATCAACATAAACTGGCATATCATAGCCGCGATTTTTAAGTTCTGCCAATGCTCCTATACCGATTTTTGCGTTGTGAACTCTTTCTTGTTCAGAAACAGGTGTAACGTTGTTGATCAAGTCAGCAAGCTGATTTTTATTACAGCTGCTTGGAACTCTGAAATTTACGTTCTTGCTAAAGTCCATAATGAGGCCATTGTTGTTTAAAATCTGCTTTGGGAGCTGTGAAGTGCTGAGTGTAGAAAGTGTCTTATTGTCTTCGTTATTTTCCATTGTATTTACCTCCTGATGAGCTGTTTTAAGATCTTGCATTGTCGGATATTCGAATGTATTATTTGAGTCATTACCTAATATATTAAGTAATGAAAACGAGATGTTATTATTGTAATCAGATGAAGGAGCACTATCATGTTGCGTGAAAAGTGCCTCATCATAAAGATTTTCAAAGAACACAGCTTTTTCCATCATAATTTCATCGAATATTTCAAAAGCCTCGAAACCATCGCTTAAATCGTGAGGTGCAGTATCAAGCATATCTTCGGGGGACATTTGTATCTGATCTAAACAATGATCATTTAATATGTGATTACAATGAACTTTTAAACGGTTCAATTCTTTTTTAGTCTGCCTGAATATGTTCCCTGTTCTGAAATTAACAGCGTTTGCCAAAAAATGAAGATGAGGATTTTTGGTGTCTTTGTGAAGGTAGACTACTACCTGAAAACCCTTGGAATAGATATGTTTTGCCATATCAACTCCAATTTTCATGAGTTCCTCATCACTATATGCAGCATTATTTGCCGATGATATGGATACTGTAATTTGTCTGAATTGTGTCGTATGTGTTTGCTGATTAGCAACCTTTACAGCATACAACTCATCCAGGTAGTTATCGGTAATAAAACCTAAACCGCGTACATATTTACCACCATCTGTTTTTAAGGGATCAGCCAGATAAGTATGCATTTCAATAACGTCTGAGAAAGAATGTGAGGGGACATATATATCTTTGACAATCGTCATAAGGTTTCCTCCTTTTGAGCGGAGGATTTAAAGATAGTCAAATCTTTGGTAACGGCGACAAATGCAGAAGCAACCTCGCAAAGCCTTTTGTAAATATTCTCAAGAAGCTCGTCAGATAATTTATCGTCACGCATTGCTGCTGATAAGTGATCGTTAATCTCGATAAGATAGCGCGAAATAAATCCGCTTTTATCAAGAATAATTATTTTTTCATCTGAAAATATTCTCGCTTTGGAAAAAGTTGTCTTGTCAGTATCTGCTATTTGGGCTAATTTTTCGAGATGAGACTTTTCGTCCCCATACATTTTCATTTGAAAAGTATCAAATTTAATGTTGTCACCTTTGTCATTTGAGGAAGACTTTTTTGTGTTTTCCTCAACAGCTTGAAGAGGTAAACATTCTTTTTTATTATCGCCTATATTATCAGTAGGCACAGGAGAACCAGAAGGTATGTCATTATTTATGTTTATTAACTCCCAATATTTCATAAGTATTACTCCTTCATATTATTGTATAGATATTTTCGTAATGACAGCGTCGAATCCTGCTAACGCTGTCATTACATACTGAAACTAAGCACTATACTATCCAATCATATCTGGGCGGATAACCGTTATATTTGTAAATCATTTACCTATCCTCACTGCTATTATCCGGATCATCAAGTTCCTCAGGTGTCTTTAATCGAATACCCTTGAATCCCCAAGCTCTCTTTTTTGAGGGACCAACCTTTTTGTAGTCTATGGATGGGTTGAATGTAAGGACGCTTTCCTTGAACTCTGACCTTTTGTCAGCATCAAGTGCGTTTTCAATACACCACTGCTTGTAGTTGTCGTAGAGTACAGCAGCTGAAACTGAGCAGTCTTCATCAACCAATGCTCGATCACTGAGAAACTCTTCAACCGAGTGAAGTGCATCGATACGGCTTTTGAGATATGCCTCACCTTTTTTACTCATTTTAAAGTCATAACCGGACTTGACAAACTCCTTCAATGACTTAGCCGCAAGCGAGAATATTGCATCACGTTCACTCTTTAGTTTGTCCAAAAGCTGTTTGTCCTGCTCCTCAGGCTGTATTGAGTGCTCGAATGGTATGACGACCATGCGACGATATAAAGCTAAATCGGGGTGCTTGAATACATAGGGCTTGTTTGATGCGAAGAATAACTTTGCTGTCGGTATAAACTGAACTGGATTCTCGCGGAGAGCCCTGCCCTCGATGCGTTCGCAGGATACGATTGATTTAAAGATATGCTCATTATCCATTGCTTTCTGGCTGTTATCATACGAAACGTTTAGTTTTGTGCCAAGGAGCTGGATAATATAATGACAGTCAGAGAACTGCTGAAAACTTATATTGGAGACTAACTCAGGAGCTACAGCGCTCTCAATCAGTTTTAGTGCAGTAGATTTTCCGCCATCTGTTTCACCAATGTAAAAAATAGCTTTCTTGACATCGGTAAGTGATGATATTCCATAACCGATAGAAATAAGTATGCACTCCTTGTTTTCTACCCCGGCAGATGTAATTATAAAACGCATAAAACATTGGCAGTCTTTCTCTGTGCAATTTTCATTGTAATTAGCGTTTATTACGTAATCAAATAGCCATTTGCTTCGGTCTGTTGTAAATTCCCCGGTGACAATGTTTAGTACGCCGTTTAAAAAGTTAATCAAGTATTGTTGCTTTTGACAGACACCTGCAATTTCAATCCTCAGCGATATATCTTCGGACAAACGCTTTGCAACTTCAGATATATCCTTACTTTTGACCTTGAATCGGTCCGCGGGCACAATTAAATTGCGTATAACCAATAACAAATCAGCACGACTGATTTTCTGCCAGTGCGTTTGAAGCTTTATGTAGGCGGTCTGACCGTCAAACCTGATAATTCCGAGACGACGGACATCTCTCGTTAACTGACTTGCAACATCCTTTTCGCATATAGCAATAAACGTTACATTTTCTAATAATGCTAAAATTAAATTTTTCATTTTTGTTTCCTTTCTGAGTGGGGCATTATGCCCCACTCCTTAATGATAGTTTTCGGCGAATGATTTGTGTGCAAGCTCCGACATTGCTGACAGAGCTTTAGTACATCCCTCTAAGTCAAGAGAAACGTAAACTTTTGCTGTAAACGCTGTAGATTCATGACCGAGTACATCACTCAGATATGGCAGAGGGACTCCTGATTTCACTGCTTGCGAAGCATAAGTATGACGCAAACAGTGAGGGTGGAAGTCCTTAATACCAAGCCTTTCAGCAACAGCTTTCAGCTTTTTGCGAACCGTTCCCGGATCGAGGTAATGGCCTAACTCATTTGCGACAAGATAGGGGGTGTCCTCATACATTCCATAGGAACGAGCTGCCTGCTCCTTTTGCCGTTGAATATGAGTCAGAACTTTCTCAGCCACTTCCGGAAGCAGTGGTATCTGTCGAGTACCTTTGCTGGTCTTAGTTTCAGATATTTTAAGAACCGTTTTCGGCTCTCCTTCCATTGCTCCAAAGTTTGTGACCCTACTAAGGCTTTTGGATATGACAAGGTAATATTCACCGTTCTCACAGCGGACATCGTCATGAGTTAACGCACAGCACTCACCGAGTCTCAGACCACAAAACAGCATAAGAATCAGAGCAATCTGAAAACTGTCGTTATCCATTGCGGCTATAAACTGCTTTATCTCCTCTTCGGTCAGCGTCCTGATATCAGGCTGTATAACCTTTGGAAGAACAACGTAGTCGGCAGGATTATGGTAAATTAACTGCCTACCGACAGCGTGGTTCAGTGCCTTGTGGATCATGTTAAATATGTTCCGTAAGGTTTTGGCGCTGAGCGGCTCACCGGTGTCCAATTGTCCGGACTTTTCCAGGAAAACAATAAAGTCCTGTAAGTCGTCCGTAGTAAGCCGTTTGAGCTGAATATCCCTGATCCTATGGCGTTGAATATGCTTTATGTAGCCAAGATAGTTCATCTTCGTGCTGTCCCTGATTGCAACCGAGCCATACTTCGTATACCATTGCTCAATGTAGTCACCGAATGTTTGGTCAGAGCACAGAACGTTTTTCCCCGCCTGCATATCTGATTTGATTTTGGCAAGCCATTCATCAGCTTGCTTTCGTGTTCCGAACTGGCGATATATACGCTTGGCAGTTCCATCAGACAAAGAAACCATAATTGCAGCCCGCCATTTCCCGTTTTTGAGCTTGAATTTTGTTCCTTCGCCGTTGGCATTCTTAGCCACCGGTATCACCACTTTCATCAGAAGCAATGAGGCAAGTGGTATTCTGCGCAAGCCAGTCGTTGATTCCTGTGAGTGAATACAAGATACGGCGACCAACCTTGATATGCGGTATCTCCCCACAGCGTGTAAGTTTTCGAATAGTGGATACGGATAATCCCGTCCTGTTGGAAACCTCTACTATGGAAAGGCACAGTTTAGCATCGTCCATAAAAGATAATCCTTTCATTTTTCAATTGTCTTGTTGAATCAGATTGTACTTGTACACAAGATTAAATCTGTGATTTTATTATAGCATATATTTGATTAAAAATAAATACCATTCAATTCCCAAAATGGGGAAAAATCCATGATAAAAGGTGTTATTTAGAATAAAAAACATCAAAAATATTGATGCTGGTTCCTCAAAAAATAAAGGAGAGTATAGAATAATGCAACGTTATGAAGAACTTGGTAATTTACTGCAAACAATTTTTGGAAGACGTACTATAAGAACATTTGGCAAAGGAAATAAAATGGGAAGTGATATGTTAAGCAAATGTAAGTATAATGGAAATTCTTTGGAGAATTTTATCTATCTATTTAGATATGTATTTTTGAGTGATCAGTCGAAACCAGAAGGAATTGAGTCTGATAATAAAATAGAAGAAACCTTAAAAATTGACAGATCAAATGCTATTAATAATGCAATCTCTTATTTGAGAAACCGAAGAATCTATATTGATACTGAGCAAGAGAGTAAAATTCCTCGCCAAATATTCGATGTTTTTTCGAAGATTATTTTACCAGCAATAATTATTGAACCATGTAAAGGTGAAGTAAGCCAATTTAATGAAATATCTGAAATAATGGAAAAGGCCTATCTAGATGCAGCAGGATTGATATATAACCACTTTAATGACTTTTCAACATTACCGACAATAAATAATATATATCAAAACGATGATTGCAAAACCAGAAAGATAAGTATTAAAATATCGAAATATTCGGATAAAAGATTGGAAATTTTAAAAGAATTATTTACTTTGAATGTGCGTTATGTGCGAAAAAGAACTGCTTCAGATAACGAAAGTATAAAAGAAAATAGCTTTAAAGAGCAAATAGAGGAAGCCTTAAACGACTCTGGTCTTGTTTCGGAAAAATATCCCACAAATAAGCCCAAATATTCTATAAAAGATTATAATGTCATTCAACAATTATATGATTGGGAATACTTCTATAACCCTGACTATTCAAAAATATCCTTTTCTGAAGGCTTTGATAACAGCATAGAAGAGCAATATTCAAGAATAATAAAAGAAGGTGACAAAAAAGTTGATGATGAAATTTCCGTTAAAATAAAGCCGTTGTTTGAAGATGCCTGTGAATGTATAGAGGAATTAACTTCTGCAATTATAAAAATTAATTATGGCAAAGGCACGAAAATTGATGCCGAAAATAAGAAAATTTGCAAAGAGAATATGGAAGATTTTTTAAAGAAAAAATGTGAAAAGATAATATTCGATTTTGGTTGTTTAAACATGAAAATAGATAAAGGCATTAATGATAGACCGGGATATGAAGTTTATTTTCTTATTCTTCAAGATTTAATTATTGGCCTAACATCCTTTTTTAAAAGAAACGATCAATATTTGTCTGAGCTTCTTTCAAAGTTTATTGACTGTGACAAATTTGATGAACATATTGACAAAATTAAAAGTGCTAAAAAAAGCAAAGATTTAGAGTTATTAATAGAAATAGGAACTAACGAATACAACAGTAACGAAAAATTCTATAAAGCCTCAGGAAATGCAATTGAGTATTTTTGTTACAGGAAACCTGAGGTAATGCATAATTTTAAAGAAGCATTAAATAAATACTACGAATGTCTAACAAATGCAAGAAAAAACCTAAAAAAATTAAAAAGGTAACACAACTAAGATATGACAGTGAAGTGTTATACTGAAAGAGCAGTCGACAAACACCCAAAAATCTGGTAGAATATAAATGATAAAACCAGAAAGGGAAAACGACTATGAAG
>ERZ834722.1107-NODE-1107-length-27121-cov-9.174425_pt1 | contig 27121 bp, 22 predicted proteins | sample MGYA00519576_ERZ834722 | MGnify/ENA primary metagenome ERZ834722 (study PRJEB31850, sample SAMEA3708759) | human gut metagenome | biome: human gut; feature: human-associated habitat; material: faeces | place: China | collected 2014 ...
GAAATTCTGATGAAACTTAATTTAACCCCTCCGACTTCGGCGCAAACCGCCGAAGCCACCTACCCTGCATGGGAGGCAAGATGTTTTTCTGCGTCGAAAGCAATTTTATAAAACTTTTTTGGTGCGATGTGGGCATCGCACCCTACAATAAGTACGAAAATCGACACTTCATAGAGAACGATAGGAGCACAATTCGTAGGGGTCGATGCCCACATCGACCCAAGGTAAGAAAAAGCTGGTTCTTTCATAACAGTAAAATATGTAACGTGATTTTTTTGCACAAAGTATAAAAAATACTGGATTTTATTTGAAATTAGTGCTATAATATTCTTGCTAAACATAATTTCATATTTTTACCACTTGTATGGTTTGCGAATTATCCTTTCGGATAAAAATGCAAGCTCTTTTTCTGCATACCATGTGAGTGGATAACGGAATTATGTTTAGCGACAGTTGAGCTATGCGTTTTTTGTGCGTGGCTTCGGCTGCGCACTTTTTATTTTATGGGGGAATTATAAAATGAGCTTTTCAGAAAACTTTAAGAAAGCAAGAAGGAACAGCGGGCTTTCACAGCAGCAGCTTGCCGATTTGCTTGGCATGAATCGATCTTCAGTTTCAAAATACGAAAATGATATCGGATTACCGCACGCAAAAACACTACAAAAAATATGTGAGATTTTTGGTGTTACGATAGACAGCCTGCTCAAATAACGGGAAATAAAGCAGAGCTTTCACAGTATGAAAAGAAAAATTCCGTTTTTTCGATTTAAGCATTGATTTTTGTGCCGATTTGTGATAACTTTGTTTTATACAATTTATAAACTTTGTCCGGAGGGCTTGAAATGAAAAAGTTTATGAAAAAATCCGTTACAATATTACTTGCCTGTATCATGGCTTTCAGCGCAGTGACGTGTTTCGCCGCTAACGGAAAACAGTATTATGATTATGGTACATACGTCCTTTTGGGAGACAGCGTTGCCAGCGGACACAATGATCTTGTTTACGTTGATTCGGAATTTAAGCGTGTCGAGGATTCCTACGGCGCATATGTTGCCGATGAGCTTGGGGTAGAGTACATTCCCATGGCTTGTCCGGGCACAAGAACGATTGATATGCGTTATATGCTTGAGGACGATTATCCGGCGGACGATTATCTTTTCCATGACGCTCACGATGCTGAGGTTATGAAAGCAAGAATCCCCGAATATCGTAAGGCGATTTCCGAAGCGGGACTTATCACTCTCGGCGTAGGCGGCAACGATTTCGGCACTTTTCTTACGTGGGTTATTGCCGATGAGCTTGAAAAAAATGACTCGTGCGCAGAATATGTTAAAGCCTTGAGAGATCTCATGGAGCAGGGCGGAGCCGATGACGATATACTTGCCAAACTTGATAAAGCAATTGAGCTTGCAAAGGTTATGGGAGCACTGCCCGAGCTTATGCGTGTTCTGCCGAAGGCAATAAAATACGGTATAGAGAATTTTTCTAAAAACTGGAATATAGTTATTGAGGATATTCTTGCTCTCAATCCGGATGTTAAGCTTCTTGTTATCGGCATGTTTGATAACGGCGTTAAAAACGAAGAGGACGCCGCCGCAAGCATGGCAGGTACAACGGTTCCGAGTATCGGTCAGATTGTTGTTGACGCAGCGAACACTCCGATGAAGGAGGGCGCAAGGAAGTACGGCTACACCTTCGTTGACACGACAGGTACGGTTTGTGATACCTACCATCCGAAAAAGGAAGGATACAGACATATTGCCGACAGAATTCTTGAGGCACTTCCCGACGCAAGATTCCCGTACACAGATGTTGCGAAGGATTCGGAATACTACAGCGATGTTGAGTTTATGTACACTCACGGCTATATGAACGGACTTACCGATACGGAATTCGGCCCTGATGAAGCTTTCACAAAGGCTGCACTTGCACAGGCACTTTATAATATCGCAGGAACACCTGAGGTTGACACCGGGAATGTAGCCTTCTCGGATATTGACAGCTCCGACCCGACATTCAATGCGGCAGCTTGGGCAACGAGTAACGGAGTGCTGAGCGCGAAGAACGGCAAATTCGCTCCCGACAGCGGGATAACTGTATTTAATTTTGTATTGAGCCTCGTCAAGCTTTCGTATGCAGGTAATTTCGTACTTGCCAAGGTAATAAAAACAATGGTTTTGGCATTCAATATTATCAAGGATTTCGGTTTTGCAAGCTTCAATACAACGCTCAACAGAGCGCAGGCGGCACATCTGCTTGTCGATTATTGCGGAATATAATTGAATAATTATAAAAAGCTGTGACAGTTTTTTGTCGCAGCTTTTAAAATGAGTAACACAAAAACCGCTGTTCGGGATATTTCCTAAACAGCGGTTTGTTATTGTTAAATTATCTTTTAACCCTGTGCGTAAGCGCCGACCTGCATCATGAAGTCGCCGATCTGTGCGCCGAACTCGGGAGCACCGTCCATGATGAGCTTGCCGTGCTTTGTGGATTCAAGCATATCGTCCGTTGAAAGGAGGATACCGAATGCACTCTCAAGGCAATCAAATCTCATGGTGAAGAAAGGCATAGCTCTCTTGTATGTGCCGCGGCCTGCTCTGGTCTTGCCGGCCTTAACACGAAGGAAAGCGTTGACCTCGGGATGTCCGTCAACCGCCCATGCATAAACACGGTCGGGACTCTTCTTTGCCCAATCATGAACAGCTTCGTGTCCGTTCTTGTTGAGCTGGCTGATGCCCGATGAAAGGAGATAGAAGAAGCACTTGCAGGCGAGAACCTGTGTTGCCTCGTCCTCCGGGCAAGCTTTGATGTTAAGAAGCGATGACATCTTGAGAAGAACAGCCATAAACGCTGCGAATTCAACGGGCTTTTTAAGAACGCCCTTCATCTTCGGGAGGGTTGCCGGAGCAATCTTGCCCTTGAAGAAAGCATTCATAGCTTCCATTGACTTGAACTCAAGCTCAATATGAGCGTTTGTAGCAACTTTATCCGCACAAACTTTCCATTCGCCGTTGTTGACTGTAAAGTGCGTTGCATACTTGCCGCAGGGGGCATCGGGATCCAAACAACTGACCTGATAGATGCAGTGAATATGCTCGAATTTTTTAGCGAGCTTCGGATCGTCGTTAGCAATGACTTTGAGCAACGGCAATGCAGAGTTAAGGAAGATTTTATTGGTTAACAATACATCATTTGCCATTATCAATCATTCCTTTCGGTATTATACATCGTCGTCCCAGTTGTCGTCTTCCTCGAAGTCCTTATTCATAGCCTCACGAACAGCGGCAATGATACCGTTGCAGTCGATGCCGAGCATTGACATGATGTCCTCATGGAGACCGATGGGAGCGAACTTATCCTGGAGACCGAGACGGGTGAATGCACAGCCCTTGCCTGCTTCAGCCATAACCTCGGCAACAGCGCCGCCGAGACCGCCGAGAACAGTGTGATCCTCAACAGTGATGATACGGCGAGTATCCATAACTGCCTTGAGAACTGCTTCCTTATCAATTGGCTTGATTGTGTGCATATCAAGAACACGAACCTTGAGTCCGTCAGCTTCCTCGAGGAACTTAGCTGCCTGGTAAGCCTGGAATACACAGGAACCGCAAGCGATAACCGTGATATCTGTACCCGGGTTAACCTCGATAGCCTTGCCTACCTCAAACTTATACTCACGGGGATAATCCTTGCCGTAAAGAGTACGGTCGAAACCGCGGTTGATACGGATATAATAAGGACCGAAGTTCTCGTAAGCTGCCTTAACTGCTTCTGCTGTCTCGATACCGTCAGCGGGGCAGATAAGAGTGATGTTCGGCATTGAACGGATAACAGCCATATCGCAGATAGCGTGGTGAGTTGAACCCGCCTGACCGAATGATGTACCCGAATGGGTAGCAATGATCTTTGCGTTAACGTTCTGGTAGCAGATATCTGTGTGAATCTGATCTGCAGAACGAAGAGATGCGAATGTTGAGAAAGTTGAAACGAAGGGAACAAGTCCGGCCTTAGCCATACCTGCTGCCATACCGAACATGTTCTGCTCGGCAATACCTACGTTGAAGAAACGATCCGGAAACTCTTTACCGAATACACCGATCTTTGTAGAACCTGCAAGGTCAGCTGAAAGACCGACGATTTCCTTATGCTCACGACCGAGGTCAACAAGTGTCTGGCCGTAGATTTCCGCTGTTGAAAGCTCTGTGGATTCAAGAGCTGTATATGAAAGTCCGCCTGCCATTATTTTGCCTCCTTTTCTACACGAGCAATACGCTTCTCATAGTGCCTCTTAAGGCTTTCCTTAGCCTCTTTATACTTAGCCTCGTCAACTGCGCCGTAATGCCAGTGGTAATCGTCCTCCATGAAGTCGATACCTTCACCCTTGATGGTGTTGGCAATAATCATAACGGGAGCGTCCGGCTCGCCGAGAGCGTAGTCGATTGCATCTGAAAGCTCCATCATATTGTGACCGTCAATGTCAAATACATGGAAGCCGAATGCACGCCACTTGTCTGCGAAAGGCTCAAGGGGCATAACATCCTCTGTGCGGCCGTCGATCATGCACTTGTTACGGTCAACGAACGAGATAACGTTTGTTGCATGGAATGCATTGATTGACATAGCTGCCTCCCAGTTTGAACCCTCGTCGCACTCGCCGTCGCCGAGGATACAGTATGTCTTGTAATCCTTGCCGAGAACACGGGCTGCGAGTCCTGTGCCGAGAGCGATTGAAAGTCCGTGACCGAGAGAACCTGTTGAAGCGTCAACGCCTACAACCTTGTTGGAGTCAAGATGAATACCCATCTTTGAGTTTGTGAGGTTGAAGGTCTTGAGCTGCTCGGGATCGTTGTAACCGAAGTCACAAAGAACGGGAGCGTAAGCGATTCCCGAATGACCCTTTGAAAGGATGAAACGGTCTCTGTCCTCCCAGTTGGGATCGTCCTTCTTGATGTTGAGGTACTTGTGGTAGAGAATGGTCAACATATCCATAACGCTCATACCGCCGCCGATGTGGCCGCTGCCTGCCCAGTATGTAGTATCAAGGCAGAGGTTACGAAGCTCAAAAGCTTTCTTCTCAAGAGCCAACCATTCCTGTTTGGTCAATGCCATAAGAGTTTTCCTCCCTATTTTTATTCTTTTTTACACGGGCGGCAAGCTCTGCCGCCCGTGATTGATTATCTTATCTGAAACTTAAAAAGCTTCAGGATGATCCTTCTTAACAACCTTGAATGCTTCGTCGGCTACCTCGATCGTATGCTTGATATCGGCATCGGAAAGAGCGTAGTTGATAAAGTGGTTGTGGTGACCTGCGAAGAAAATGCCTCTCTTGACGCACTCTGCGATCCATGCCTGATGGAGCATCATTGTGTCGTCGTTGGCAATTCTGAGGTAGAAGAGTGACGGCTCACCGGAAACAACAAGGTCAAATCCGTTGTTCTTTCCTGCTTCCTTAAGACCGTCAGTGAGCTTCTTGCCCTTTTCCATAAGGATTGACGGGAGGTTGAGCTCTCTCATCTTGGTGATATTTGCGATACCGGCCGCGAAGGGGATAGCGCTCATCCAGTAAGAACCTGTGTAGGACATTCCCGAAACAGCGTCCTTGAGGAAATCCTTACCGCAAAGGCAGGATACGTTCCAGCCGTTGGCGATAGCCTTACAGAAGCAGATCATATCAGCCTCAAAGCCGTAGTAGTGGTCGGAACCTGCAAGGTCAAGACGGAAGCCTGCACGAACGTCGTCGACGATAAGTACGATGCCCTTCTCTGTGCAAAGGTTACGAACCTTCTGCCAGTAGCCGTCTGCCGGAAGCTGGTTGTCAAAATAGTTACCGTGGAGGTAAGGAGTTGAGATGAATGCGGCAATTTCGCCGTCATGCTCATTAACAAGCTTCTCAAGAGCGTCAAAGTCGTTCCAGTCAACATAGAGGTTGTTGGCAACGTCCTCGGGAAGAATGCCCGGATAGTCGATCTTCTGAACGACTGCGGAAACACCGTGATAGAAGCCGTTAACGAAGATGATCTTCTTTCTGTGGGTTGCGTTACGGGCAGCCATGATAGCAAGGGTCGTAACGTCGTTACCGTTCTTTGCGAAGAAAGCCCAGTCGGCTGTGTTGACTGTGTCGACCATAAGCTCGGCAAGCTCAACCATCTTGTAGGACGGAGAAGTTACGCAGTTGCCGATCTTAGCCTGCTCAAGAGCAGCCTTGTCAACGTCGGGATCGCCGTAACCGAGAATGTTCGGGCCGTATGCGCACATATAGTCGATGAACTTGTTGCCGTCAACATCCCAAAAGTATGTACCCTTAGCCTTCTCGGAGAAGAAGGGCCATGCGCTGACGGGAATGAAGTTACCTTCAGCCGGGCCGAGATGACCGTAAACACCTGAAGGGATTACTTTGATAGCACGATCGAACCACTCATGGCTCTTCTCGTACTGATTTATTTTAAAATTAGCCATTTTTCGTATCCCCCTTATGCAAGATAGAGACCGACTCTGTCAAGAATTCGGTTCATATTATCGAGCATGTTTATCATGCCGTTCATTGTGATGGTACCCTCGCCGATCTTAGCCATGGCGCTTACCTTACCGTTGAAGAGGTCGTTTGCAAGCTGCATTGAACCGAACTCCATGACGGCACGCGGATCCTCGCAAGCCTTCTTGATTGTGACAAGGTGACCGTTCTTGGCGTGGATAGTAGCCTTCGGGCCGCCCTTAATTGACATCATGATGTCGCCGTCAACGATATGCTCAGCGGAGAACTTGCCGATCTCGTCGTGGTTACCGATCTGAGAAATTGCAACGGTGATGGTGTAGAACATAAGAGTTGTGCTCATTCTGAAGAATTCCTCATCCTTGAGGTCCTCCTCGCTTGCACGCATGTAGTTCGAAAGCATGTCGGTGAGCTTCGTAAATGTGTTCAAAAGGAACTTTATGTGAAGGAAACCTTTTGAGGGAATAGGTGTAACAGTTCCGTCGATGAGACCGTTAAACTTCTCACATGATGAGAACGGAAGCTTAACATCGCAGTCTGTGCAGCCCTGTTCCATACGGCATCTGCCGTTTTTGAATGTAAGTGTTGCAGACGGGCCGTCCTTAACTTCAAAACCGATGGAAATCGGCTTAATGTCAGCTACAAGGGCGCTTGCCTTCGGGTCAAGCTCGCACAGGTTTTCAAGTGTGCCGAGCACGGCATACATATTGATGTATGCAAGTGTTTTTGCATCTGTCAAGGTGCATTCCTCCTTATCGCTTTTATTCAAAGCATATTTTCCATTACATTGTAACAAATAAAGTTATTAAAGTCAAATGAAATTGACCAAAAAACAACAATTTTTTGTTAATTTATTATGTCTTTTTATTGTTTTTGTTCAATTATTTCCTATAAAAGAATTACAAAAATGTTTTCGCAAGCTGATTTTGGCGTTAAAATAAACAAATATTATCAACAATAAATTATTCCTGAGCTTCATCCTGCTTATTTTCTTCGGTTTCTTGCTCCTCGGCGGTGATTTCGGCATTATCATCGGAAGCGGGCTGCTCATCGGCGGAAACAACAGTATTTTCCTCCTCGGCCGACGTTTTTTCTTCCTCGGCAACGGTCGGTTCTCCGTCAAACTCAGACGGAGCATCGCCGAGAACGATAATGCCGTTTGTCTTTTCTCTGCCGCAGGGCAGAATCACGGGCGAAGCGAGAGAGTAAACGTCCGTGCACATATCCTCAAGCGAGAAAACATGGAGACCGTAATCGTCAAGCCTGTCAAAGTCGGAAGCCTTGGTGACAATGGGCTTGGCAGCTTTGTCCTTGGCCGCCCTGAGAATTTCCTTACCCTTGTCGTTCATCGCAAGAACATGAATATACGGCGGTTCGCCCTTGTAGTCGTCGGCAACGAAGCCCATGAAAGCGTGAAAGACAATTCGTCTGATTCTTGCGTGTGAGTAACGTTTCGTTTTTGCAAGCTGATAAAGCTCTTCAAGAGAGCTTGCCTTGAGAGCGGCGTCATGAATTCTGTATTCGATTCCCTCGCTGACGTCGGGTGAAAGTCCGATATCCTCGGCGCTGAGCTGGCGCATACAGCAAAGAATACCGAATTCGAGCTTTGAATTGGGGCAGGGGGCGAGGTTGTTTTCCTCTTCACGGTGATAGATATCGGCAACGGATTGCGGAACATACATTTCCCACTCATTGCTTCCCGAGAGCATCATCTGACGTATATCCGACGCGCTGGCGAAATTGTCGCTTCTCATAAGCGAATCGTGAGCGGCGCCTATACGCTTTATCGTCATCGGAATCATGTTTGAACCGAGCTTGTCCATTGCCTGAAGATATTCAATGCCGAGGGTGTTGTTCGGCTCCTCAAGAATGTCAAAAAAGCGGTTGCCGCAGACTGCTTTAAGAGCCTCCGAGCGTGCCGAGGCAAAGCTCAGACCGTATTCAAGATTTTCTTTCAGACGTTCGGCTACCGCTTCGCTGTTGATTGCGTTCTTACATTCTATAAGCTCGTCAATGTTGCCGCATTCGCTGCCGAAGCTGAGCATATCCACGCAGCCGAGGCTGTTGAGCAGTGAGACTCCGCCGTAGGCAAAGCGCTGAGCAAAGGATGTGCTCCAAAGCGTCGGCAGTTCTATAACGAGATCGACGCCGTTTTTGACCGCCATTTCCGCTCTCGCCCATTTTGAGATGAGAGCCGTTTCGCCTCGCTGAACATAGTTCGAGCTCATAACGGCGACAATGTGCGTCCATTCGCCAAGCTCCTTGCTTTTTTCGATTTGATAAGCATGACCGTTGTGGAAGGGGTTGTATTCCGCAACAATTCCTCCGATTTTCATAAAATTCCTCCATAAAAACATATATTGTATAAAAAATGCGAAAAAACTCAATCTTTGTCTTGAAAAAACAAAGTCACAGTAATATAATATAACAGAAATCTTTTTGATACAATATCTTGGAGGGAAAAATTTTGAAGATTCTCGTTGTTAATGCAGGAAGCTCATCACTCAAGTATCAGCTTATTGATATGGAAAACGAGTCTGTTCTTGCAAAAGGAAACTGCGAACAGATCGGAACCGAAAGCACATTTACGCATAAGGTGCCGTCAGACGAAACCAAAAACATCAAGGCTTTGCCGATGGAGATGCAGGATCATGCCGCAGCTCTTAAGATTGTTCTTGACACTCTTGTTGACGCCGAGCACGGCGTTATCGGCTCGGTTAAAGAGATTGACGCGGTAGGTCACCGTGTTCTTCACGGCGGCGAAAAGTTCAGCGGCTCGGTTCTCGTAGACGATAAGGTTGAGGAGGCTATCAAGGAGTGTTTCGACCTCGGACCGCTTCATAACCCGGCAAACCTTACGGGTATCAAGGCGTGTCAGAAAATCATGCCCGGCGTTCCTCAGGTAGCCGTGTTCGATACAGGCTTCCATCAGACAATGCCCGACTATGCATATATGTATGCTCTTCCGTATGAGTACTATGAGAAGTACGGTATCCGCCGTTACGGCTTCCACGGCACATCACACCGCTTCGTAAGCAAAAAGTGCATTGAGCTTCTCGGCAACCCCGAGCACAGCAAGATCGTAACCTGCCACCTTGGCAACGGTTCTTCAATTTCCGCAGTTGTCGACGGCAAGTGCTTCGATACAACAATGGGTGTAACTCCTCTTGAGGGTATCATGATGGGCACACGCTGCGGCTCTATCGACCCGGCTATTGTTCCGATTATAATGAAAAAAGAGGGCCTCTCTCCCGACCAGATGGACACCGTGATGAACAAGAAGTCCGGTATGCTCGGTCTTTGCGGCACAAGCGACAACAGAACTATTGAGTCGAGAGCGAAAGAGGGGGACAAGAGAGCAAAGCTTATCGAGTCCATGCTCTGTCACCAGCTCACCAAGTACATAGGCGGCTATGCTGCGGCAATGGGAGGACTTGATGCTATCGTATTCACAGGCGGTATCGGCGAGAACAACCCGCAGTACAGAGACCGTGTATGTGACAAGCTCAAGTTCATGGGTGTTGAGATCAACTATGAAATCAACGACAAGCTCAAGAGAGGTCCCGAGGGCGAGATCTCAACTCCGAAATCCAAGGTTAAGGTATATGTTATCTGTACCAATGAGGAGCTTATGATCGCAAGAGACACCAAGGAGATCGTCGAAGCTCTTTAATATGAAAATATTGATAGATGCGGACGGCTGTCCCGTTGTTGATCTGACGGTGAGACTCGCTGAGAAATACGGCATTGAGTGCACAATTCTATGCGACACATCGCACGAATTCAACCGTGAGGGAGCGAGAACCGTCGTAGTCGAAAAGGGTGCGGACAGCGTTGATTTCAGAATAGTCAATCTTGTCGGCGAGGGCGATATAGTCGTTACTCAGGATTACGGACTTGCCGCCATGTGCCTTGCAAGGAAGGCGATACCCGTCAGCCAGAACGGAATGGTATATACGGATAAGAATATCGATCAACTTTTGTTCACACGCTATGTTTCCAAGAAGATAAGAAAAGCCGGCGGCAGAATGAAAGGTCCGTCCAAGCGCACTCCCGAACAGGACAAAGCATTTGCAGCGGCTCTCGAAAAGCTCATTCAAGCATAAAATAAAACCTGCCTCAGCGATGGGGCAGGTTGATTTTTTTCGGTTATGCTTTTTTAGGCTTTTTTCTGCTTTTTATAAATCCGATTGCAAGGCTGATAACGAGCATCACCAAACTTACGCTGACCCAGCAGAAGCCCATTGAATAAAGAGGAAGCTTTTGACAGAGCGAGGTGATGAAGCCGAGTGAAAGTCCGGCTTCGTCGCAGGCATAAATAACGCTGATAACACCTGTGCCGCCGATAACGAGCGGATAAACATAACGGTTCTTCTTCCAAAGCCTGTCGCTGAGTCCAAGGATAATGAGCACGATAGCCATTGGGTAGATCGCATTAAGAATCGGAATCGAAATGCTGAGAATTGCCGTCAGACCGAGGTTGCAGACCAAGAAAGAAAAAGCGATGATGATGCAAACCCATTTGCGATAGCTTATCTTTTTGAAAATTACCGAGAAAAACTGCGAAATGGAATTGATGAGGCCGACGCAGGTTGTAAGGCACGCAAGTGTAAAAATAGCGGCGAGGAGAATCGCACCCGGTGCGCCGAAAAGCTGATATACGATACAGCGAAGCGTCCATGCTCCGTTCTCCTGAATAGGATAAACGCCTGAGCTTGCCGCGCCCATGTAGGAGAGCATTATGTAAACAGCGGCAAGAATCGAGCCTGCGATTATACCTGCGAAAACAGTGTGACGAACAAGGTCTTTTTTCTCTTTAAGTCCGAATGTGCCAAGCGTGGTGGCGATTACAAGGCCGAAGTTGAGGGCGGCGATGGTGTCCATTGTCTGATATCCCTCGGAAAAGCCTTTGAAAAATGCGCCTTTTTGATACACTTCCTGAGCCGGAGCGATGTTGACCTCGCCCTTGAATAAAAAGCTTATAAAAAGGAAAACGATAAGAATGAGCAGGCTCGGCGTCAGCACATGGCCGATTCTGTTGACAAGCTTGCCGGGTGTCATGCAAAGCCAAAGAGCAATCAGGAAAAACACAAGCGAATAAACAGCCATCCACAGCTTTACGGACTGTCCCTCGGGGAGGTATGGAGCAACAGCCATTTCAAACGGAACAGATGCCGCCCTCGGTATTCCGAGTCCGGGTCCGATCGAGAGATAAATCAAAACGGTAAAGATAAGCGAAAAATGCTTACCCACATTTTGAGCCAAGCGGTCAAGTCCGTCAAATTCGGCAACAACGATAACACCCAATACCGGGAGAATAACCGCCGTTGCGAGAAAGCCGACCATAGCCGAAACCAAATGATCACCTGCATTTTGACCGAGAAACGGTGGAAAGATAAGGTTTCCGGCTCCGAAAAAGAGTGAAAACAGCATGAAGCTTATCAATGTCATTTTTCTTTTTGTTAGTTTCATTTTATCCTATCCTTTAACATTATAATTTATGCAGAAATGTTGTCTCGGGGCATAAAAAAACCGTCCCAAAAATCTTTGAGACGAATATAAACTGCACAAAATACCCGTAAAATGCCCTTCATTTAGTAATTATATCATTTTAATATGGGAGTGTCAATAGAATTAGAATGTTAATAAAGAAATTAAGGAAAAAGTATGAATTTCTATTGACAAATGCGTTTGACGGGACTATAATATAGAAAAATTTGAAGGTTGGAGGAAGCTTGATGTTAAACAAGAAAATTAACAATCGATTTTATTATTACCATCACTGCGGCCTTTCTGCCTTTGCAAAAATCGGCTAAAATGATGGCTTTTCGCCGTTGCCGAAAAATAAAAGAGTAGAGATTCCGCATAGAAGATTCGTTGAGAATATGCTATGCGGATTTTTTATTGTCATTATCATCTAAGCGAGGGATATCCAAATGAACAATTTGCAAAATGCACGAAGAACAATCGAAAAGATCGACGCCGAAATGGCAGAGCTTTTTGAAAAGAGAATGAAGGTGGCTGAGGTCGTTGCGGAGTTCAAAAAAGAAAACGCACTGCCGATTGAGGATAAAAAGCGTGAAGCGGAGCTGACCGCAAAGAACAGCGAGTTTGTTTCATTTGAATATAAGCCCTATTACGAAAGCTTTATACAGAATGTTATGGACGTCTCAAAGAAATATCAGAAGCGGGTGCTTGAGGGCATGAAAATTGCCTACAGCGGAGTTGAAGGCGCATTTGCCCATATCGCCGCGAGGAGAATTTTTAAGTGCGGCGAGACCGTTTCCTGCCCCGATTTTGACAGCGCATATAAAGCCGTTGAGGACGGAGACTGCGACTGTGCCGTTCTGCCGATCGAGAACAGCTATGCGGGCGATGTTGACCGTGTGCTCGATCTTGCTTTCCACGGGAATCTCACCGTTTCCGGCATTTACGATATGCCGCTCGGTCAGAGCCTGCTCGCAAAGCCGGGTACGGATATTGACGATATCACCGAGGTAAGAAGCCATCCGCAGGCACTCTCTCAATGTATGCCGTATCTCAAACGACACGGCTGGAAGCTCATTCAGGCTGTCAACACCGCCGTTGCCGCCAAGTCGGTGGCCGAGGGCGAAAGAAACGATATTGCCGTCGTTGCTTCAAAGGACACGGCGGAGCTTTACGGATTGAAAATTTTACAGGAGGACATCAACGAGAACAAGAACAACACAACCAGGTTTGCCGTTTTCACAAGAGCCGAATGTAAGGTATCACCAAAGGATGAGCATTTTCTTATAATGTTCACAACGAAAAATGAGCCTGGTTCTCTCGGCGGAGCTATTGCCGTTATCGGCGAATACAGATTCAACCTCAGAAGTCTCAAAAGCAGACCGACGGGCAATGAGAATTGGGAATATTATTTTTACGCCGAGGGCGAGGGTAACATCGACTCCCTCGACGGTCGGAAAATGATACATGATCTTAAAAAGCTTTGCGAGAATGTAAAAATCATCGGAAGCTTCTCGGACGAAAAGGTACTCAGCGAAAGGAGCGCAGAATAATGAGCGTATTGCACATGGAGCTTGGAGCGAACAGCTACGATATAACGGTCGAGCGCGGCGCACTCCAAAGAGCAGGCGAGCTTTTGAAGCTCGGCAGAAAGGTTTTGATAGTAACGGATGACGGCGTACCGTTCAGGTATTCCGACAAAATCGCCTCCTTTTGCAAAGAGCCTTATGTTGTGACTCTGCCGCAGGGCGAGCGGAACAAGTGTATGTCAACATACATGCGACTGCTTGAAAAAATGGTCGAAAATAATTTCACAAGAAATGACTGCGTTGTAGCCGTAGGCGGCGGAGTTATGGGCGATCTTGCAGGTTTTGTCGCCGCGTCATACATGAGGGGCGTCGATTTCTACAATGTTCCGACAACGCTCCTTTCTCAGATCGACTCCTCAATCGGCGGCAAGGTTGCGGTTGATTTCGCGGGATACAAAAACCTTGTCGGCGCGTTCTATCAGCCGAAAGCCGTGCTGATTGATCCCGATGTTTTAAGCACGCTCCCGTCAAGACAGCTTGCCTGCGGTATGGCCGAGGCAGTCAAGATGTTTGCAACCTTCAATGCAGAGATGTTCTGCGAGGTCGAGGAAAACTACGACGAAAAAATTGACAGAATAATTATTGAAGCTTTGAAAATCAAAAAGGCTGTAGTCGAGGAGGACGAGAAGGAAAAAGGACTTCGCAAGGTTCTCAATTTCGGCCACACGGTCGGTCATGCGATCGAGAGCATCGAAGAGAGCAACGATTATCCGCTTTTCCACGGCGAATGTGTCGGACTCGGAATGCTTTGCATGAGCAGTCCCGATATTGTCAAAAGGCTTCGCCGTATTCTTCACAGAATGGATATTCCTACCTCATGGAGAGGCTATGAGAAGGAGCTTAAAGCAGCTATGCTTCACGATAAAAAGGCAGGCGGCGACACAATAACGGTTATAACGGTTGATAAAATAGGAACTTTTAAAGAAGAAAAAATGACCGTTGACGAAATCGTAGCAAGGTGCAGGGAGGTGCTTTCACTGTCATGAAGAACACATTCGGAAACGCATTGACCGTTACGCTTTTCGGCGAGAGCCACGGAAGCGCAATCGGAGCGGTGATAGACGGAATTGCCCCCGGAATTAAAATCGACACGGATTATATAGAGACGAAAATGGCGCTTCGCAGACCGAGCGGAAAGATTTCCACAGCTCGAAGCGAAAAGGACGGACTTATTTTTGAAAGCGGAGTTTACGACGGCCACACGACGGGCACGCCGATTTGCATTTTGATAAAAAATGCCGATACGCACAGCTCCGATTATTCCGCACTTGCAGGCAAGGCGAGACCCGGCCATGCCGATTTTCCGGCTTTCTGCAAGTATCACGGCTTCGAGGACGCAAGGGGCGGCGGTCATTTCAGCGGCAGAATCACGGCGGCTCTCGTTGCCGCAGGAGCAATCGTTCAGAGTGCACTCAGGCAGAAGGGTATTATAATAGGAACGCATATCAGCCGTTTGGCAGGAATAAATGATAAAAAAATAAATCCCGAAGCTGATGCGGAAAAGCTCGAAAATGCCGAATTTCCTCTTATTGATTCAACACTTGAAGAAAAAATGAAGGATGCAATCATGCAGGCGAGAGCCGAGGGCGACAGCGTAGGAGGAGTGCTCGAAACGGCGGTTGTCGGAATCCCGAAAGGAGTCGGTGAGCCATGGTTTGATACGGTCGAGGGCCTGCTTTCTCATGCGCTTTTCTCGGTTCCTGCTGTCAAGGGTGTTGAGTTCGGCGACGGTTTTGCCCTTGCCGATATGAGAGGCAGCGAGTCGAACGACGCTTACAGAGTTGACGAAAACGGCAAGGCATATACGCTGACGAACCGTAACGGAGGTATCGGCGGCGGAATCACGAACGGACAGCCGATAGTTTTTCGCTGTGCAGTCAAGCCCACGCCGTCAATAGCCAAGAGGCAGGAGACGCTTGATTTTCTCAAGGCCGAAAACACGGAGATTGAAATCAAGGGCAGACATGACCCGTGCATAGTTCACCGTGCGAGAGCGGTCGTCGATGCCGTCACTGCGCTGACCTTGGCGGATATGCTGACCATCAGATACGGTACGGACTGGCTTGCGAGGTAGGATTATGGAATACGGATGTATAGGAAAAAAGCTCGGACACAGCTTTTCGGCGGTTATTCACGCAAAGCTCGGCAATTATGACTACCGTCTTTGCGAGCTGACGGAAACAGAGCTGACCGAGTTTATGACTAAGAAAGATTTTAAGGGTATCAATGTCACAATTCCTTATAAGGAAACGGTTATCCCGTTCCTTGATAATATTGACGAGTCGGCGAAGAAAATCGGCGCAGTTAATACGGTTATAAATAACAACGGTATTTTGACGGGTTACAACACCGATTTTTACGGAATGACCGAGCTTTTAAAAAAAGGCAGTGTCGAGCTTGCAGGCAGGAAAGTTTTTATTCTCGGCACGGGCGGCACTTCAAAGACGGCGAGAGCCGTTGCAAAGAGTCTCGGAGCGAGTGAAATTAACGTTGTTTCAAGAAATCCGGAAAACGGCGAGATATCGTACGATGAGATGTACAAGACGGCGGACGAGGTTGAGATCATTATCAACACAACGCCGGTCGGAATGTTCCCGAAGCCCGACGCTTTTGCTGTTGAGCCCGAGAAATTCCCGAACCTCAGCGGTGCGGCGGACGCAGTTTACAATCCGCTGACAACGGAATTTATAAGCCGTGCAAGAGCCTGCGGAGCGAACGCCGTCAACGGACTTTATATGCTTGTCGCTCAGGCGGCAAAGGCTGCGGAATTGTTTTTCGATGATAAAACTATGACCGAAAAGACCGATAAGGTTTTCTCGGAGATTTATAAAGAAAAGCTGAATATCGTGCTTATCGGAATGCCCGGAAGCGGCAAAACCACGATAGGAAAAATAGTAGCAAACGCTCTCGACAGGGAGTTTTACGATACCGACGAGGAGTTTGTCAAATCAAACGGTGTGATTGCCGATTACTTCAAGTCGAACGGTGAAAAATCATTTAGAGACAAGGAAAGTGAAATTATTTCGGAGCTCGGAGCGAAGAACGGACTTGTTATCGCAACGGGCGGCGGAGCGATACTCAGAGCGGAGAATGTGAAGCACTTAAAGCAAAACGGCATTGTGTTTTTCCTTGACCGTGAGGTTGAAAATATAATTCCGACCTCGGACAGACCGCTCGGAAGTGACCGTGAGGCGATCCGAAAACGCTACGAGGAACGCTATCCGATTTATTGCTCGGCGGCGGATATCAAGGTTGATTCCAACAGAGACGTCAACCCCGTTGCCGCCGATATAGAAAAAGCTTTCAATAGCATGGAGGGACAGGTATGAAAATTCTTGTAATCAACGGGCCGAACATCAATATGCTCGGCATCAGAGAACCTGATATTTACGGCAGAGAGACCTATGCCGATCTCCTTGAAAAAATAAAGAATTACGCCGACAAAAAGGGCGTTGAGGTTGATTTCTTTCAATCTAACCATGAGGGCGATATCGTCGATAAGATCCAGCAGTCGTATAATAAGATTGACGGCATAGTAATGAATCCTGCGGCATACACGCACACAAGCGTAGCAATTCCCGATGCACTCAAGGCAGTCGGAATACCGACCGTTGAAGTGCACATTTCGGACGTAGATTCCCGTGAGGATTTCCGACAGATAAGCTACGTCAGACCGTGCTGTGCGGCGTGTATAAAGGGAAAGGGTACGGACGGTTACTGCGAAGCAATAGACGTCTTGACGGATCTTTTTCCGTGATACGAATTTTATCCCTCTCGGCATATAAGAATATTGCCTTCGAAGGATAAAATCCGCCTAACGAAAAAATCTCACGTCAAAAAATAAAGGATAATTTCCGTGATACGAATTTTGTCCCTCTCGGCATATAAGAATATTGCCTTCGGAGAACAAAATCCGCCTAACGAAAAAATCTCTCGCCAAGGAAATCAAACGGATTATAACCGCAATACAGCCCAAAGCTTTCTTGACATATAATAATATAGTCTGCGAAATCTTTGAACTGTCTTGCAAAAAAATCTCACGTCAATGGTTGATATTCTATTGACAGATTGGTCTGAAAACGATGAGATTTAAAAAATGCTCAATTTGTAGGGGTCGATGCCCACATCGACCCAAGGTAAGAAGAAAATAGGCTGGGCGCCCCTGTAGGGTAGCGAAGCGGCGCGACGGTAGTGAATGAACGTCCGGTGGACGTTCAGAGCCGGAGCGTGACCGAGCTGCAGCGAGACGCTGGCGGCGAAGCCGACTGAGGGGTTTTGCAAAAAGTCTGATGAAATTTTCTTTGAGCGTGGGCTCCTCCCACGGATGTGCTGTAAAGTTGAACTGTTTTCAGTCTCCGCTTGAATGACCCAAGGTAAGAAAAAACCGCCAATACTTCTTTGCTGTGAGAAGTATTATGGAGATGATATTATGAACATAACAATAAAAAAAGGAACGGCGTCCGGAGACGTTTCAATTCCGTCGTCAAAGAGTGTTGCTCATCGCTTGCTTATCAATGCCGCTCTGACCGACGGCGAAACTGTAATCAACGGTCTGTCGCTCAATGAGGACATCGACGCAACGGTTGACTGCCTCAGAACGCTCGGCGCAGGAATTGAATATTCCGAAGGCAGGTGCACGGTTCACGGAATGAACGGCAGGGGAGAGACCCCGCGCAGGCTTTATTGCAGAGAGAGCGGAAGCACGCTTCGGTTTATGATTCCGCTTTGTCTCGACTCGGTGAAAACGGAGCTTTACGGTTCGCCGAGGCTTATCGAAAGGCCTCATTCCGTTTACAGTGAAATCTGCGAAAAAAACGGATTTTTATGGCAGTCGGACGGCGAAAAAATCACCGTTTGCGGCGGCTTGAAGGCAGGGAGATACGAGGTTCCCGGCAACATAAGCAGTCAGTTTATAACGGGTCTGATGCTTGCACTTCCGACCCTTGACGGTGACAGCGTGATAAGTCTCACGACCGAGCCGGAGAGCCTTTCGTATATCGACATGACGGTCGCTTCGCTCGCCGCTTTCGGAATCGTTATTGAAAAGAGATCCGAGCGCGAATGGTTTATAAAAGGCTCGCAAGTTCGTCGGAGTCCGGGCGTAATAAACGTTGAAGCGGACGAATCGGGTGCGGCTTTCTTCGGCGCATTGAATTTCATCGGCGGCAATGTGATACTTGATAATCTCAATAATAATTCGTGCCAGGGAGACAGAGTATGGCGGTTGTTTTTCCCGATGCTGGAATCGGGCAGACCTGAGATTTCAATCAAGGACTGTCCCGACCTCGGGCCGATACTTATGTCACTTGCCGCCTGTCTTAACGGTGTGACTCTCACCGACACGGCAAGGCTGAAAATCAAGGAGAGCGACAGAGGAAATGCAATGGCTTGTGAGCTTAAAAAGCTCGGAGTCAGGGTCACGGTCTCGGAAAATACGATAACCGTTGACCCGTCCGGTATTTATGCACCGAATGAAGCTCTTGACGGCCACAACGACCACAGAATCGTAATGTCGCTTGCAGTTTTGCTGACGCAGTTCGGCGGAAAAATCAACGGAGCTCAGGCGGTTTCAAAGAGTATGCCGCAGTTTTTCACAATGCTCAATTCTCTCGGAATAGAAACAGAAGAAGGTTAATATGAAACAGATAAATAACAAAACAAAAATTCTCATAGTCGGTCTTGGACTTATCGGCGGAAGCTATGCTAAGGCGCTGACTAAAAAGGGCTACAAGGTCAGGGCAATTACTCTCGACAGCAGTGACATTGAATATGCAATAGACAAGGGCTTCCTTGAGGACGGTACAACGGCGGTTACAAAGGAGTATCTTGCATGGGCGGACGTGATAGTTTTTTCACTTTATCCGCACACATTTATCGAATGGCTGAAAAAATACGGTACGATGATTAAAAAAGGAACGCTTTGCACCGACGTAACGGGTGTCAAAAGCTGTATTCTTTCGGATGCGCAGGCGCTTATGCCCGAGGGCGTCGAGTTCATTGCGGCTCACCCGATGGCAGGCCGCGAACGCAGCGGAGTAAGACACAGCGACGAATCGGTTTTTCACGGCGCAAACTACATTGTTGTACCCACCGAGAAAAATTCCGAGGAAGCGATTGAATGCTGCAAAAAGCTCGGCGAGGAGCTTGGCTTTTACCGCATCAGTGTGCTTGACGCAGAATCCCATGACCGAATGATTGCTTTTCTTTCGCAGTTGACCCACTGTATTGCCGTCTCGCTGATGTGCACGAACGACACTCCGGGATTTGAGGCTTACACGGGCGACTCGTTCCGTGACCTCACGAGAATCGCCAAAATCAACGGTGAAATGTGGAGTGAGCTTTTTATCAGAAACAAGCGTTTTCTTCTTGATGAGATGGACAATTTCATCAATCAGTTTACAACGCTCAGAAATATGCTTGAAAATGAGGACAAAGACGGTATGTGCGAAATGATGAAAATTTCCACACAGCGCAGAGAGAAATTCGATAAACCGAAAGCAAATTAAAGCAAAGGATTGATATATTATGAACATGAAATTTTACCATAAGCTGCCGATACCGCAGGACGTAAAAGCGCACTATCCCGTGACCGACAGCATGAAGGCTGTCAAGGCAAAGCGAGACAAAGAAATCAAGGACGTTTTTGAAGGCAAGAGCGACAAGTTTCTGCTTGTGATCGGCCCATGCTCGGCGGACAGGAACGATTCCGTTCTCGACTATATCGGCAGACTGAAAAAGGTCAGCGAACAGGTTGAGGATAAAATTATTATCATACCGAGAATTTACACCAACAAGCCGAGGACAACGGGCGACGGCTACAAGGGTATGCTTCACCAGCCCGACCCGAACTCACACCCCGATATGCTCAAGGGTATTGTTGCGATTCGTCAGCTTCATATGAGCTCGCTCAGGGATTACGGACTTTCCTCTGCCGACGAGATGCTCTATCCCGACAATCACAGATATCTTTCGGATTTGCTTTCATACGTTGCAGTCGGCGCAAGATCGGTTGAAAATCAGCAGCACAGACTTACGGCGAGCGGACTTGATATTCCCGTCGGACTTAAAAACCCGACAGGCGGCGACCTCTCCATTATGATGAATGCCATTACTGCGGGTCATCACAGCCATACATTTATCTATCGCGGCTGGGAGGTTGAGAGCCTCGGCAATCCGCTTTCCCATGCAATTCTCAGGGGCTTCCAGACGACCGACGGCCAGAATGTGTCGAACTATCACTATGAGGATCTTGTTAAGCTCAACGAGCTTTATCAGAAGTCGGGACTTGAGAATCCTGCCGTTATAGTTGACACGAACCATTCAAATTCAGGCAAAAAGTTCAGAGAACAGCCGAGAATAGCTCTTGACGTTATCCACAGCATGAGGGAAAATCCCGACATCAGAAAGCTTTGCAAGGGTCTAATGATAGAAAGCTACATTGAGGACGGAGCACAGAAAACGGACGGCGGCGTTTACGGCCGGTCCATCACCGACCCGTGCCTCGGCTGGGAAAAGACAGAAAAGCTCATCTTTGAGATAGCAGATAAGCTGTAATAAACAAACAGGCAGTGACGAACCGAAAATTCATCACAGCCTGTTTCTATTATTATATTATAATGTAATCAATATCCGCTGTTGTCGTAGAGGTAGCCCTTTTGTTCAAAGTAATCAATTCTCTCATTGCCGTCTTTAACGGTGAAAACATAGGTGCAGTCACCTGCATAGTACATATTTTCTTCGCCGAAAAGCTGAGTGAAATAGCGTGTGTTGTCGCACTCGCTTGTCATGGCAATATAGCGGCACTGCGGAATTAGAAGCTTCTCAGCTTTAACATTGCTATAAATATTCCTGTCGTCATTTATGAGATGATGAGCGCACTGAAGATATTTGCAGGAAAGCGAGTTTCTGCCGTAAAGCGCAAGCAGAGCTTCTCCGTTTGTTTCCTCCGCATCGCCGAGAAAAATGACGGAGCAATCGTCAAAAATGATCTGGAAAACCGTAGATGTTTCGTTAACGCTTCTGTAGACGTCGTTGCCGCTTGCACGGGTGGAGCGGGGGAGTATGTCCTCATGAGTTGAGAGAACCTCGATTCTTGCATCGGGGAAACGAACCGTCTGACCGGTGTGAAGCTTGAGAAATTTAGCATTCGGAGCGTATTTCTTGATTCTGCTTCTAAGCTTGTTTGCACACGGGATTCCGTATTCAAGCAAGGTCTTTGACGGGAAGTTGAACATCACACGCTCAACGTCGAGAACATCCTTTTCACGCTTGAGAAGCTTGATGAAAAAATCCATGTGGTCGTCGTGATTGTGGGTGCAAAGGTAAGCCGAAACACGGATTTTTTCGCCTCTTTTTTTACCTGTAAGATCCTCAAGGCGGCGCATAAATTCGTCACATGCTTCCTCCGTGCACTGCTCAATCTCGCCGCCGTCAATGATGATAACGGAATTGTCACGCATTCTCATTGCGTAAAGCATGCCGCAGTCGCAGCTGTGGAAGCGAATCATCTTGCCGTAACGCAGAGAGAACTGCATAAGCGCCGTATCGCCTCGAACGTCGTCCGACATATCGTTTATCTCAGAAATGGGAGAGCTTGCATTATCAAAAATAATTCTCGCAAGCATTGTTTCGGCAGTGTAGTATGTATAAATAATTCTGTCACCGTCGGAAAACTCGGCAAAAATATTGCCGTTGAATTCACGGTGAAATGTCTCTTTACGTCCTGTTCCCGCAAGTGAAGCAAGAAAATCACGGTACATTTTGGATGTTACATCGCCGAGAACGAGCATATATGAGTCGTCCTCACCTCCGTTTGTTTCGTCATCAATTGAAAGTCCCGCGCCGCAGTTTATTGGTTTGCCCAAGACCGTTCCGATTGTCGGGACGCCGAGAGCTGTAATAAATTCTTCAAGTGTCATGTCAATTCTCCTTAAATATTTTACTGAAATATTATATATCTTCATGTCACATGGTGTCAATGGTTTTATTGACGATTCGGCTGCGGAAAAATATCAACCAACATTTATAATTTCGAAAGGTAATGCAAAGCAATGAAAAAAATGAAATTACAAAGCGTTATTTTTGTTTGCAATCAGCTTGTTCTTTGCGTAACAATCGTCCCCGGCTTCGGCGTGTCACTTTCGGTAATTGCCAATGTTATAATGGATTCGAATAAGGCGTTTGTCAAAACGATTGCGATATTTTAAGTAAAAAATTCGGTAACATTAAAATCGGATTTGACGTTTGCTGAGTTGTTGTTTCGCTTGCGCTTTCACTCATTTTTTTGACGGGAAAATCGTAGGAACGAGGGAAGGCGCTGCTTTGACTTCTTTGCTGACGGGAGTTACAGTTAATTTCTTCGTAAAGTATCTTTCAAATCCGCTGAATAGAATTATGGAAAAAAGTGAATAAGATTTAAGGCTGTTGATAATTGTTGAATTAGAAGATTATCAACAGCTTTTTTTAAAAAAGAAGTATTGATTTTATTTGCTTATATGATATAATAAAATAAACTAAATATACTCATTTTTGGGTGAAATAATTGTGAGTATTGTTAGTTCTTGATTGCGAAAGGGGTAATTGAAATGCGAATTAAAAAAATATTATCAGGTTTATTGGTTATTGCTATGCTTCTGACAGCCGCACCGCTGAGCGGATTTGCCGGATTGAAGCTTGATTTGCCCGGTCTTGGCGTGAGAGCTTCTGCAATTTCGCTGCCGTCAAGCGGAAAATGCGGAGAAAACGCGACCTACACGTTCAATGAGGCTTCGGGCTTGCTCACCATAAGCGGCACAGGTTCGATAGAAAACTCGGCGTTTGAAATGCGAACGGAAATAAGATCCGTTGTTATTGAAGACGGAATTACCGAGATCGGTGATTCAATATTCAACGCCTGCGTTAATATTTTTGAAATCAATATTCCCGACAGTGTGACGAAAATCGGAAAATATATTTTCGACGGTTGCTCGGGACCGTTGAGCATAACGATCCCGTCAAGCGTAACGAGCATCAGCGATAATGCTTTCGGTTCGCAGAAAATTTTTGTCCATAAGGGTTCATATGCTGAGCAATATGCCTCGGAAAACAGCCTCAATTATGTCACCTTGGAGAAAATCCCCGATAATGTGGATTATGTTGAGAATCAAGTAGTCTACTATTTTAATTGGCATATTGACAAAGCAACAGAAACCTTAACCTTTACCCATAAATATAGCGGTCAATCCTTTACCGGTGATGCTCCGTGGCTTCCGTATAAGGAGTATATCAAGCATGTTGTTGTTGACGATATTACAACCTTTATTGATCCCAGATCGTTTGCTTATTGCGACAAGCTTGAGGATGTTTCTTTGCCGTCGAATTTCAAAAAAATTGACAGTGAAGCCTTCTACGGTTGTTCGTCATTGAAAAGTATCAACTTGCCTGTGACTTTAACTGTTATCAATTACGGTGCATTTTACGGATGCAGCTGCTTGACGGATATCGTTGTTCCCGACGGCGTCAGCTTCGGCAGTAAAGTATTTTATAATTGTTCAAATTTAAAAACAGCGGTCCTGCCTCAGGATAAGGACAGAATCGCCTCATATTTATTTTACGGCTGTTCACAGCTGACAAATATAAGCTTTCCTGCCAATACAAGTATGATCGGCGATTATGCCTTTGCAAACTGTAAAGCCTTTACGGCTCTTTTGCTCCCCGATTCTGTAACTTCAATAGGCAGTCATGCTTTTGACGGCTGTGTAAACGTTAAGGAGCTGACCGTACCGTGCTCGGCAGTGCTGTCTAAGAACGGCTATGCTTTCGGCGGATGTACAAATATCGAAAAAATTACCCTTACTGCGGGCACCGGAACGATGCAGGATTTCGGTCCGCAGGGTCAGAACAAAATTGCAATCTACAACACCACGCCGTGGTACATAAACCGTGAGAATCTTAAAGAGTTAACGATTGCCGACGGCATTACAAATATCGGCGACTATGCATTCTGCGGATTCGATAAAGCGTCACAGCTTGCGATTCCTCAGACTGTTACCAAAATCGGCGCTTCGGCATTTGAAAATTGCTCGGTGCTTACAAGCCTTGAAATTCCCGAGGGAGTAACAAGCATCGGCGAAGCCGCATTCAGCGGTTGTTCAAAGCTTGCAAGCGTCAATATTCCGAAAGACATCACAAGAATTGAGGCTTCAACCTTTAACGGCTGTTCGGCTCTGACGGAAATTGTAATTCCGAGCGGTGTCACGAGCATCGGAGCATCTGCCTTCAGCGGCTGCTCGGGAATAAAGCAATTTGCAATTCCGTGCGGAGTTACAAAGATCGAAAATTCCGTTTTCAGCGGATGTTCCTCTTTGTCTTATATCAATATTCATTCAGGCATTGCAAGTATCGGCGCCAACGCTTTCAACGGATGCTCTGACCTTAAGAGCATAGAGCTTCTGTATTATGTCGATTCGATCGGCGCATCGGCATTTGCGGGCTGTTCGGGTCTTGATTCTCTGACTGTTTATAACCGCAAGTGCACTTTCGGTGAGAATTCGGTCGCTCCGAATACGACGGTTTACGGCTTCAGCTATTCAACGGCTGAAACATATGCAAACAGCAACGGAAATAAGTTCGTCTCACTCGATGCAACTCATGTTCATGAGTACGATTACGAATGTGACAGAATATGCAATATCTGCGGATTTGAAAGAGACGTCGATCACGCTTATGATTCGGCGTGTGACGATACCTGCAACTACTGCGGTCAAAAGAGAAAAGCGCCTCATGTTGATGACGATGTAAATTATTACTGTGACGTCTGCGGAGCGTATCTCTTGGATATCGCTATCGGCGAGAAAAAAGAAGTTTACGTCAAAGCAGGGGAGATAGTTTATCTTAAATTCAGCCCGCCATACAGCGGTAATTATGTATTCTATTCAAGAGCAAATGCAGATGCGAACGGTACAGTCGGATATATCTGCGACAGCGAAATGAATATCCTGACGAGAGAAGTGGGCGATTGGGAATACTACAATTTCAACATCGACACAATATTGACCAAAGGAAAGGTATACTATCTCGGCGTTCAGTTCTATGATACAAAAGACTCGGGAATAATTCCGGTCAACTTGAGCTTTTATGAGGAGGATCATCTGTCAACTCATATCGAGCACAAGGATTCAACCTGCACCGAGCACGGCTATGATATGGTTGTCTGTGACAATTGCGGTGCGATTGTCAGCAAAACGGAGCTCCCGTTCGCGCATCAATATACCTCTGTTGTAACCCCGTCAACATGCAGTGAGCAAGGCTACACGACTTATACATGCTCGCTTTGCTCATACAGCTATAAGGATAATTACACGGAGGCCCTGAACCACCCGACAAGGTCATGGCATATCGAGAAGAACCCAACGACGAGCGGAGAGGGCTTGATGGTTGAAACCTGCGACATTTGCTCGGCAAAGACAAATGAAATGACGATCCCGAAGCTCCGCCCGGACTTTGTAACGGGTATTGAGCTTACTCCGAACAAAATTGCAATGAACATCGGCGAAACAGCAAACATAACGGCGACCGTTACACCGACAACTGCGGTTGACAAGAGCGTTATTTGGTCAAGCTCCGATAATGACATTGTCAGTGTTGACGGCGGAGTTGTAACAGCCAAAGCATTGGGCGTAGCGGTAATTACGGCTGAGACGACGGACGGAGGCTATAAGGATTTCTGTATTGTTCGTGTAGCAAGTATTGTAGGCACAAACGGCGCAGTCGTTGACAATGAAAACGGTGTGATTTACGGCATTGTCGGCTGTCCCGAAAGCATTGACGGATATGTTAAAACGGTTGATTCTTCGCTTTCTGTTCAGTGCATTTCAAAAACGCTCGGTACAGGCTGTGTTGTAAGTGTACTCAACGGCACAAAGACTGTTGATTCTTATAAGATAGTAATTTTCGGTGACGTTGACGGCGACGGCTGGTATGACGGACGCGATGCAGTTACAGTCTCAATGCTTGCAAACGGAATGCTTAGCCGTGAGCAGGTAAGCGAAACGGTTTGGATTGCTGCCGACTGTAACCATGATGGAGCGATTGATCAGCTTGATGTTGAAATCCTCAATCAGGCAGGCGTACTGCTTTCAAAGGTTGATCAGACAAAACCGACAGATGAACTTCTTGAAACCTCGTCAGAGTATAACGAGTATCTCGGACTCATTGACCAGATGAATACCGAGCCCGAAAAACCGAACGATGAGCCGACTGAGAATAACGGATTCTTTGAGAAGCTTGTCAGCTTTATAAAGAAAATAGTTATATTTATTGTTGACGGTATTTCAAAACTCTTTAAGTTTTAATGAAGTTCTGTTTGTGTGAAATGAAGTGGCTCAGTTCAGCAAAATCAAAAGCATAAATGCAAGAATTGTATAAAACTATAAAACATAAAAACAAACAATCCCTCTTGATTAAAATCCAAGGGGGATTGCTGCAACAGCAGACCCACACTCAAGTCTTACCTCTTTTGAGAAAATAAAAAAAGCAGCAAAGGAAGCAAAATCAAGATATATCCACAAAAAGG
>ERZ834722.1108-NODE-1108-length-27100-cov-7.518136_pt1 | contig 27100 bp, 22 predicted proteins | sample MGYA00519576_ERZ834722 | MGnify/ENA primary metagenome ERZ834722 (study PRJEB31850, sample SAMEA3708759) | human gut metagenome | biome: human gut; feature: human-associated habitat; material: faeces | place: China | collected 2014 ...
CAGCCGCCGGAGCGGTGCTTAAGCCGTAAGGCGGGAATTGTGCGGTGTTGCCTTTACTCTTTTATTTATCTCTTGCCCAATCGGTACTTGAAATCTTCGTAGCCGAAGGACACGATGCTGCGGGTGGTGCCGCTGGCGGCGCGGGCAAAGATAGCGGGCAGAGGCATGCCGTTGAAGGTATTATTTTTGCAGGTGGTATAGATTGCCATATCGCCGAACACCAGCAGATCTCCCACGTTGGGAACGGCGTCCACGCCGTAATCCCCGATGACATCCCCGGCCAGGCAGGTCGGCCCGGCAAGGCGCACGGTGCAGGGTTTTTCTCCCGGTTCGGCTGCGGCAAACAGCGGCGGGCGGTAGGGCATTTCGATCACATCCGGCATATGGCAGGCGGCGCTGGCATCCAGAATGGCGATGGTTGTATCGCCGTTCTGCACCACATCCAGCACGCGGCTGAGCAGGAAGCCCGCGTTCAGGGCGCAGGCTTCGCCAGGTTCCAGATAGACCGTCACGCCCCAGTCCTGCTGGGCGCGGGTGATGCAGCGTTCCAGCATGGCGATATCGTAACCGGGGCGGGTGATATGGTGCCCACCGCCAAAGTTGAGCCACTGCATCCGAGGCAGCAGGTCACCGAATTTTTGGGCCACAGCGTCCAGCGTCGTGGCCAGCGCATCGGAGTCCTGCTCGCACAGGGTGTGGAAGTGCAGGCCATCCAGCAAATCGGGCAGCGCGGGGTTCGCCGCTACTGCGGCGTTCCACTGGGCGCGGGTGGTGCCAAGGCGGCTGCCGGGGGCGCAGGGGTCATAAATAGCATGGCCGTCCTGGGTGGAGCATTCCGGGTTGATGCGCAGCCCCACGCTTTTGCCTGCCGCTTTTGCGGCAGGGCCGAACTTTGCCAGCTGGGCGGGGGAGTTAAAAACGATATGGTCCGCGTATTGCACCAGTTCATCCATTTCGTCCGCACGGTAGGCCGCGCAGAACACATGAACTTCCTTGCCGGGCATCTCTTCCGCACCCAGGCGGGCTTCAAACAGGCCGCTGGCTTCGGTACCGGCCAGGTGTGGCGCCAGCAGGGGGTAGCAGTCATAATTGCTGAACGCCTTTTGGGCCAGCAGCACCTTGCAGCCGGTGCGCTGGGCCAGGCCGCCCAGAATTTCCGCGTTGCGGGTCAGGGCGTCTTCATCCAGCAGGTAGCAGGGGGTAGGCAGTTTTTCCAGTTCCGGCGGGATGGTTCCGCCGAGTGCCGCAAAAGGCGGCCGCATATCCCGCTGGTTCATCAATCCACCAGCACGGGGTTATGGTTTTCGCTGCGGGGCAGACCATACTTGTCCAGCGCATCCAGGAACGGATCGGGGTTGAACTCCTCAACGGTATATACGCCGGGCTTGGTCCATTCGCCGGTCAGCATCATCAAGGCGCCGCACATGGCAGGCACACCGGTGGTGTAGCTGATGGCCTGACTGCCGACTTCGCGGTAGCATTCCTGATGGTCGCAGACGTTATAGATATAGTAGGTTTTATCCTTGCCGTCCTTTTTGCCGGTAAAGATGCAGCCGATGTTGGTTTTTCCCTTGGTGCGGGGGCCCAGGCTGGCTGGGTCCGGCAGCAGGGCTTTGAGGAACTGGATGGGTACGATTTCCTGACCGTTAAAGTTAATGGGGGTGGTGGAGAGCATTCCCACATCCTCCAGGCAGCGCATATGGTCCAGGTAGCTCTGGCCAAAGGTCATAAAAAAGCGGATGCGCTTGACGTCTGGCAGGTTCTTGCCCAAAGATTCAATTTCCTCGTGGTGCAGCAGGTACATATCCTTCTGACCGACCTGGTCAAAGTTATATTCCCGCTTGATGCTCATGGCCGGGATCTCGACCCACTTGCCGTTTTCCATATAGCTGCCGGGGGCAGAAACTTCGCGCAGGTTGATTTCGGGGTTAAAGTTGGTGGCGAAGGCATAGCCATGGTCGCCGCCGTTGCAGTCCAGGATATCGATGGTGTCGATGGTGTCAAACTCATGCTTGGCGGCGTAAGCGCAGTAAGCCTGGGTAACGCCCGGGTCAAAGCCGCAGCCCAGCAGGGCAGTCAGGCCGGCATCCTCAAACTTTTTCTTATAGGCCCACTGCCAGCTGTAATCAAAGTAGGCGGAGAAGCCTGCTTCCTTGCAGCGCTTTTCATAGATAGCGCGCCATTTCGGGTCATCGGTATTTTCCGGCTCATAGTTGGCGGTGTCCATATAGTTGACGCCGCAGGCCAGGCAGGCATCCATGATGGTCAGATCCTGATAGGGCAGGGCAATGTTCATGACCAGATCGGGCTTGTAGCTGTTGATAAGATCGCACAGCTGCTGCACATCATCGGCATCCACCTGGGCGGTGGTGATTTTTGTTTTGGTGTTGGGGGCCAGCTTTGCCGCCAGGGCATCGCACTTGGACTTGGTGCGGCTGGCAATGCACAGCTCGGTAAAAACATCGCTGACCTGGCAGCACTTGGAGATGGCTACACTGGCCACGCCGCCGCAGCCGATAACAAGAACTTTGCTCATGATGGTACTCCTTTATGTTTTATTTGAATGTAGGGTGTACAGATCTTCGATCAGTCCAGCGCCAGCAGCAGCTCACGCAGCACTTTGCAGGCAGTTGCGGTGGAAACGCCGCTCTGGTCCAGCATGGGGGCCAGCTCGTTCACATCCGCGCCGATGATGTTTGCTTTGGTTACGGTGCGGATGGCTCCCAGCAGCTGCAAGAAGCTGACTCCGCCCGCTTCGGGGGTTCCGGTTCCGGGGAATGCCGATGGATCCAGGCAGTCAAGGTCGATTGTCAGGTAAACCGGCACATTTGCCTGGCACAGCCAATCGGTCAATTCCTGCAGACCGGTGAAATCGAACTTGTGAATATCGGTATGGCGGGCGGCAAACTGGAATTCTTCCCGATCGCCGCTGCGGATACAGAACTGGTGGATGCGGCCATCACCCAAAAGGTCATGGCAGCGGCGCAGCACACAGGCATGGCTGAGCTGTGCGCCGAGATAGTCATCCCGCAGGTCGGCGTGAGCATCAAAATGGACGATGTGCAGGTCGGGGTATTTTTTCACGGCAGCCCGCACAGCCCCCAGCGTGACGAGATGTTCACCGCCCAGAAGCAGGGGCAGCTTGCCATCCCGCAGGATCTCTGCCGCGCGGGATTCAATATCCACCAGAGCGCTTTCGCTGGAGCCGAAGCAGAGCTCCAGATCTCCGCTGTCAAACACGTTGCAGTCGGTCAGGTCTTTATCCTGATAGGGGCTGTAGGTTTCCAGGCCATAGCTTTCGTGGCGGATGGCGGCAGGGCCAAAGCGTGCGCCGGGGCGGTAGCTGGTGGTGGAATCGAACGGCGCGCCGTACAACACAATGCCGGCGGTACGGTAGCTGCTGTCACAGCCGATAAAGTTTTCTACATTGCGGTGCAGCATCAACAGTCCTCCACTTCGCGCAGCATCTCTTCCAAAAATGCCGGCAGGTAAAACGCCCCGACATGCAGCCGGGTGGTGTAATAACGGGTGCGCATGTTCAGCGCATTCCAGGCGTCACTGTCCATATCATTGATGGGGTGGTATTTTTTGCTGGCAAAGCCGAAGAGCCAGTAGCCCGCAGCAAAGGTGGGGATGTGCGCCTGATACACCTTGCTGATGGGGAAGGTGCTGGCAATGCGCTTGTGGCTGCGCTGCATGGCGGTGGCATCCTCGGCATAGAAAGGGCTGCCCTGCTGGTTTACCATAATGCCGTCATCGCGCAGGGCGTTATAGCAGTTGCCGTAAAATTCGCGGGTGAAAAGCCCCTCCGACGGGCCGAACGGGTCGGAGGAGTCCACAATGATAAGGTCATATTCATCCTCACACTTGCGGATGAACTTGAGTGCGTTTTCGTAATAGATATGCACGCGGCGGTCATCCATACGGCAGGCGTTGCCGGGCAGGTAGGCGCGGCAGGCCTCGATGACCTGCGGGTCCATCTCGACCAGATCGATACGCTCGACCCGGTCATAGCGGGTCAGCTCGCGCACAACGCCGCCGTCGCCGGCACCGATGACCAGAATGTCCTTGGCACTTCTGTGTACGGCCATCGGCACATGGGTGATCATCTCGTCATAGATGAACTCATCGCGTTCGGTCAGCATGACATTGCCGTCCAGCGTCAGCACACGGCCGAATTCCGGCGTCTCAAAAATGTCGATGCGCTGGTAGTCACTCTGCTTGGAGTAGAGCTGGCGGTTGACCCGGATGCTATGCTTGACATCCGGGGTGTGAAATTCCGAAAACCACATTTCCATACTGCAAACCTCCCTGTCAAGCCAGCACATTCAGGCGCAGGATGTCCGGGTCCTCGGGGCCGGTCATGCTGCAGCCCTTGGCCTTGGCATACTCGATATAATCCAGAATCTGCGCGGTGATGCGCTCGCCCGGGGCAAGGATGGGGATGCCCGGGGGATAGCACATGACGAATTCGCTGCAGACCATGCCCTCTGTCTCGCGCAGAGGCAGGCTCTTTTTGGGGGCGTAGAACGCCTCCTGCGGGCTGGCGGCAACCTCGGGGTCGATGTATTCCTGACTCAAGAGGCCCGCGCCATCGGTGTGATAGCGGCGCTTGATTTCAGCCAGTGCGCTGACAAGACGCTCGACCTCCTGCGGACGGTCACCGATGGAGAGGTAGGCCAGAATGTTGCCGATGTCGCCGAACTCGATCTGGATGTCGTATTCATCGCGCAGAATGTCGTACACCTCAATGCCCGCAAGGCCGATGTCCAGCGTGTGAACGCTCAATTTTGTCGTATCAAAGTCAAAAACGGAGTTTCCGTTGCAAAGCTCCTTGCCGAAGGCATAGTACCCGCCCACGGCGTTGATCTCCTCGCGCGCGTACTCGGCCATGTCGGCCACCTGATGGAACACCTGCCGTCCCCGCAGTGCCAGATTGCGGCGGGAAATGTCAAGGCTCGACATCAGAAGATAGCTGCCGGAGGTCGTCTGGGTCAGGTTGATGATCTGCCGCACATAGCCCGCATGGACATTGGGACCGGTCAGCAGCAGGCTGGACTGGGTCAGGCTGCCGCCGCTTTTGTGCATCGAGACGGCGGCCATATCAGCGCCCGCCGCCATGGCGGAGACAGGCAGTCCGCCGCCGAAGTAGAAGTGGGTGCCGTGCGCTTCATCGGCAAGGCAGAGCATACCGGCGTCATGCGCCATCCGCACAATGGCGCGCAGATCGCTGCAGATGCCGTAGTAGGTGGGGTTGTTGACCAGCACCGCCACAGCGTTGGGATGCTCGGCAATCGCTTTCGCCACCTGCTCACGCTTCATGCCAAGGCTGATGCCCAGTTGGGTATCGACCTCGGGGTTGACATAGACCGGCACGGCACCGCACAGCACCAGCGCGTTCAGCACGCTGCGGTGGACATTGCGGGGCAGAATGATCTCATCGCCGCGCTTGCAGGCGGTCAGCACCATGCTCTGCACAGAGCTGGTCGTACCGCCGACCATCAAAAAGGCATTCGCCGCACCGAACGCCTCAGCGGCCAGCTCCTCAGCCTCCCGGATGACCGATACCGGGTGGCAGAGGTTATCCAGCGGCTTCATGCTGTTGACATCCACCCCAACACACTGCTCACCAAGGAAGGCGGTCAGCTCGGGGTTACCGCGGCCGCGCTTGTGCCCGGGAACATCAAAGGGGACAACGCGCATTTTTCGGAACGTTTCCAGTGCCTCGTGGATCGGCGCACGGCGCTGATCCAGACGGGAACGCTTCGGATCTCCGTTCATTTTTCCCTCCGTCTGCAGTTCCTTTGCAAATAAAAAAAGCGCAAGCCCTGCACAGATGTACAGGCTTGCGCTTAAATTCAGCATTTTTTGCACAGGCAGAAATACCCCCCGGTCTTGCACCGAGAGAGCATTTTTACCGTATGATTCAAAAAGGCTGAGCGTGTCAGAGTCTATATAGCAATTACACTTTTACTACTCTTATTGACCGTTTCACAAGTCTGCACGATACCCGTGCAATTTCATGGTTGTAAAGGAACCAACTTATAAAATTTGAGCTTCTAACTCAATCAATAAGGCAACCTGCGTTGCCGATCGGCAGTGGACCCGGCTGTCCGTATGGCCATGGGGCACAACGAAGCTTTTGCAATCGTTCGCCCCGCCCCTGTTGGGCGGTCCGTAGGTAAATTGCTTTGAAAAACTCTTACAAACTCGATTCGTCTTTCAAAATCGTGAGAAGTATAACACAGATGTGATGCATTGTCAAGAAAAGGGGAGATAATTTTTCACGTTTTTTACAAAAGGGGATAGACTGCTCAGAGCAAAGTCTTCAGCCTTTTTGCAGGGGAGCTGTGCAGTCTGGGAGTCATCAGTGGCAGCTGTGGTTTCCGCAGCCATGGCTGCCGCAGGTGTGGCTGCCCTCACCGTGCGCTTCATCGTGGTGGGTGCAGTGCACATTGGGGTCATGGCTCAGCTTGCCTGCCAGCAGGGCCAGCACGGCTGCATCGGCATCGCCGCTGACACCGCCATAAAGGCGGATGCCGGCCTGCGTCAGGGCGGCCTGCGCGCCGCCGCCGATGCCGCCGCAGATCAGTGTATCAACGCAGTTTTGCTTTAAAAATCCAGCCAGCGCACCGTGGCCGCTGCCGTTGGCATCGACCACAGCTGTGTTGAGGATCATACCGCCGGAAACCTCGTACAGCTTGAACTGTGCGCTGTGGCCAAAGTGCTGGAAGATCTGTCCGTTGTCGTAAGTGACTGCGATTTTCATGGGGGATACTCCTTTGTCAGGGTGTGGGTCGGAATAGATGCAACTTCGCTAAATGCGGATAAAGGGTGGGGGTTACAGATACCGGACCGTCTCGGTCAGCGGCTTGCGGGCGCTGTGGTTCGGCAGCGGCGTGACACCCTCGGCGGCAAAGCCCAGATCAAGGATCATGAGGATCTCCTCGTTTTCGGGCAGTCCAAGTGCCTGTGCCAGCTTGTCGGGGTCAAAAAAGTTCAGCCAGCAGCTGTCCACACCGGCGTTGGCGGCGGCCAGCATCAGGTGCGTTGCTACAATGGACGCATCCTCCACGCCGGAGTTCCGCTTGCCGCCGGGATATGTAAAAACATTGCTGCGGTCAAAGGCTACTACAAGGCAGGTCGGTGCGCCGTAACGGCAAGGCGTGGCAGCGTCGATCTTGGCCAGCCCCTGTGCAGACTGGATGACATAAATGCGCTGCTCCTGCAGATTTTTGGCGGTCGGCGCGACCCGACCGGCCGCGAGGATCGCGTCCAGTTGTGCGGGCGCAAGCTGGCGCGCACTAAAATTTTTACAGGAATAGCGGTTTTCAATGACCTGTGTAAACTCCATCAGAATAACCCTCCTTGTATGGCGGCGGTAAAGAGCTGCCTTTATAGTTTGATTCTACCACCGAACCGCGCGGCTGTCAATTTTAGGCGGTATTGCCTTAACACTTTATTAAAAGTAAGTTTCAAAGTCGTTCAAACGGCTTCTATAGCAAAGTGCGCCGAAAGATACCCTTGCATGTCCGTGGATGTCTCGGTATACTGTTTATAGAAGTAAGGGGCGCGGAGCCCGGCCCCGGAATAGCGCAAACCAGAAAGAAGGAAGGACTATGAAGTACGATTTTACATCCATCATGGATCGCCACGGCAAGGACGCCATCGCTGTTGACGGTCTCGGCACAGGCTTTGCCCCGGACCTGCCCAAGGACGGCTTTGACATCATCCCCATGTGGGTCGCGGACATGAACTTTCCCACCGTGCCCACCATCCCGGAAGCCATTATCGAGAGAGCCAAGCACCCGGCCTTCGGCTACTTTCAGGCAACGGACGAGTATTACGATTCGATCATACAGTGGCAGGCGACCCGCAACGGTGTGACAGGTTTGACCAAAGAAGCAATCGGCTACGAGAACGGTGTTCTGGGCGGCGTTATCTCGGCGCTGACCGCGTTTGCGGCCCCCGGTGACGGCGTACTGCTCCACAGCCCCACCTACATCGGCTTTACGATGAGTATCAACAACAACGGCTACAAGATCGTCCACAGCCCTTTGAAAAAGGACGAAAACGGCATCTGGCGGATGGACTATGAGGATATGGACGCCAAGCTGAAGGCCGAGAAAATCCATGTGGCCGTATTCTGCAGCCCGCACAACCCCTGCGGCCGCGTCTGGGAAAGGTGGGAACTGGAGAAGGCGATGGAGGTCTACAAGGCCAACGACTGCATCGTCATCTCTGACGAGATCTGGTCTGACATCATTCTGGAGGGCTACAAGCACATTCCGACACAGTCCGTCTCCGACTGGGCACGCCAGAACACCGTGGCGGTATACGCGCCCAGCAAGACCTTTAACCTGGCCGGTCTGGTAGGCAGCTATCACATTATTTATAATAAGTATCTGCGCGACCGCGTTGTTGCCAAAAGCTCCAAGCCGCACTACAACGATATGAATGTACTGTCGATGCATGCCCTGATTGGCGCCTACAAACCGGAGGGCTATGAATGGGTGGACGAGCTGCGGCAGGTGATCACCGGCAATGTGGACTATGCCTGTGAATACATCCGCACGCATTTTGAAGGCGTTGAGGTCAGCAGGCCGCAGGGTACCTACATGCTGTTTTTGGATTGCACCCAATGGTGTGAGAAGCACGGCAAGACCATCGACGAGCTGGAAAAAGCCGGCTGGGATGTGGGCGTAGCATGGCAGGACGGGCGGATGTTCCACGGCCCCTGCGCGATCCGCATGAATCTGGCGCTGCCGCTGAGCCGCGTAAAAGAAGCCTTCGACCGTCTCGATAAATATGTATTCAACGCCGAGTGAAATTGACACAGAGTCTAGATGCGAAAGCCGTATAATGGTTCTATACACCATGAATAGCGAGGAATTTCCATGAAGATGCAAGAAGAAGAGAACCGGCGGCTCAATCAGGCGCTTGAGGACGCCGTGCAGGGCCTGCAGCAGGCCCCCACGCAGGAGCAGCTTGCCCACACTTTGACTGTTGTGCGCCGCGCCATGCAGGCCGGCGGGCAGTGGATCGCCGCCGTGGAGACAACGCCCGGCGCGTCCGCCGCGCTGCGCCCCAAAATTGTGCAGACCGCCGATGGCGGGCACTGGTGGTATGCCTTCACCTCGTTTGACGAGCAGATGAAAAGCCCCGATGCCGTGAAATCCACATTCTGGGCTGACATAAACAGCCTGTTTGACGCCGCGCTGGCTGCGGAGGAAATTCAGGGTATCATCCTGAATCCGTGGCACTGTACGCTGCAGCTGGATAAAACGCTGATCCGCATCATCAAGCCGTAAAAACAGGGGAGAGGGTAAGTATGAAAATTCGTTCTGTTGCGATTCTGGGGGCCGGTGCTGTTGGCTCCTATCTGCTGTGGGGGCTGACCGACAAGCCGGGGGTGACGGTCAGCGTTGTGGCCGAGGGCGCCCGTGCCGACCGGCTGCGCCGCGCCGGGTGTACGATCAACGGTAAGACCTACCGCCCGCAGGTACTGAACCCTGCGCAGGCCCACGGCGCAGACCTGCTCATCGTTGCGCTGAAATACGGTGCCCTGCGCGGGGCGCTGGATGACATCCGCGCGATTGTGGGCGAAAATACCACCGTCATGAGCCTGATGAACGGCGTTGACAGTGAGGAGATCATCGGGGCAGCGGTTGGCGACAGCCATGTGTTGCCCGCGCTTATTAAAGTGGCGTCCCACCGCACCGAGGAGGGTGTCTTTTTTGACCCGGACACAACGATCGGGATCATTTACGGCGAGCCGCAGCAGCCCTTTGACAGCCCCCGCGTGCAGGCCGTAGCCGATCTGTTTGACGGCACGGGGCTGCATTACCAGACCACAGTGCATATCCGCGAGGAGATCTGGAGCAAGTTCCGGCTGAATGTCTGCAACAACCTGCCGCAGGCAATTTTGGGCGCAGGTGTCGGCTGCTACCGTGACAGCGTCCACATGCAGGCCATCAGTGACGGCTTGCGCCGCGAACTGGAGGCCATCGCCGCCGCAAAAGGCATTGACCTGAGTCTGGTGGACAGCGCCGTCAGCTACGGCAGCCTTGTAAAGCCGACCGCGCGGTACTCGACTCTGCAGGATCTGGACGCCCACCGCCATACTGAAATTGAGATGTTCTCCGGCGCGCTCATCCGCATGGGACAGGAACTTGGCATCCCCACGCCGTATAACGAGTACACCTACCACATGATTAAGGCCATGGAAGAAAAGAACGACGGCCTGTTTGACTATGCCGAGGGAGAAGCAGCGACAAGAGCGCGGTAAAGCGTAAGTTTGCGGCAGCAATGCAGTAGAATGTAAAAACAGGCGCAGCAGGGCAGACTTGCGGTGCTTGTTTTTTTGTAAGATTTCCGGAGAAATGTTATTGCATCAGGCAGGGGGCGCACATCGTGCGCTGAGGAAAAGACTTTTAAAGGGGGTACAGTTGAACACGCAAGGATTTCTACCCATTGCATTCGTTCCGGTTACCTTTTATAATAAGGGCAACACCGCACAATTCCCGCCTGACGGCTTAAGCACCGCTCCGGCGGCTGCGGCACGGCATCTGCGTTGCCAAAATGCTCGATAATACACAAAGTATTATCTGCGCTTTTGGCTTAGCAGCTGCCGCACCTCGTTCGCCGTATCGGCACTTAGAATTATGCGGTATTGCCTAAGAGCAAAGACAGTTCTTTCAGGCTTTTTTGATATTGATGGATACAGTAAATATAAAGAGCAAAATATATACAGTTCTTCACGATGCGAATATTGAAATCACAATAGAAAAGTGATATTATAACATAAATACAACTGTGAATATACAAAAATTCTGCGGCAGACAGGACGAATGCCGCTAGTTATACGCGAGAGGAAAAACGGTTGTGGAAGTATTATTGACAGGAAATACAAGCTGCGTTACAAAGGCGTGGATCGAGGCGGCCTTTCCGCAGGATCATGTCCTGATTGCAGGATATGAAAAGGCGCAGGACCCCCATTTAAAGGCGATTGCGCTGGACAACAAGAGACTGCTGTCGCAGCTGACGGATACCTACGAGTTTGACTGCATCGTGTATTTTTCGCAGTACCTGATCCCTCACAATGAGCAGGTCGGTGAACTGGAACGGCTGCGCCATGTGCTGCAGATCAACCGTGAGCGCCCGGTTCGCATACTGTATCTGGCTGGGCCGGAAAGTGTCGTCACCCCCGAGACGGGCAAGACAATCATGGCCAAAGCTGCGGAGGAACTTTGCCGTCACTACGCAATGACCAGTCAGGTGCAGGTCAAAGTGCTGCACATGCCGTATCTCTACGGAACGGACGGTGCGGGCGGCGGACAGGGCTTTGCACCGCTGTTTGAACAGATGGAGGCAGGCAAGCTTTGCTTTGATGAACAGGCACAAAGCCCGCTGTATGCCCTCTGCAGCGAGGATCTGGCAGAGCTGGTGCCCCGTATTTATGACGCTTGGACTCCCGAATGGGAGGAGTTTACCGTGCCCGTGGTGTTCGATGTGAACTACAGCCATCTTGGCGAAAAATTGCAGCAGCTTTGCCCCGGCCTGCAGGTCAGCTATGGGCAGGATTCCCCGATGCATTACCCGGCCGATGACGGCTTGCTGCGCAAGCGTTATGGGTGGTTCCCCCGGTATGCTCTTTTGGATGACATGCCGGAGCTGTACGGACGCTGGAAGGAGGCACGCACCCCGAAACGGGACCTGCTCGGGCGGATATGGAATACCTTGCGCACCCGCCGCAGGCTTTTGGCTGCGGCAGAAATTGCAGCGGCCTGGCTGGTGACGGAACTGCTTGTGCAGATGACCGCTACACAGGCGCAGTTCCGCATGGTCGATTTTCGGCTGGCTTTTATCGTGCTGGTGGGCACGATGTACGGCCTGAATGCAGGCGTGCTGGCGGCGCTGCTGGCCTCGCTTTCCCTGATGCTGGGGTACCTGCAGCAGGGGACAACGCCGCTGCTGCTTTTCTACGATCCCGCCAACTGGCTGGCTTTTATCGTCTACTTTATCGCGGGCGCACTGTGCGGCTATGTTCAGATGCAAAACGCAGAATCCATCCGCTTTGTACAGCAGGAAAATGAGCGTCTTAAAGATCGTTTGCGCTTTGTGCGCAGGCTGTATCAGGACACGCTGGAGGATAAGCAGATGTTCCGCCGCCAGATTCTGGGCCGCAAGGACAGCTTTGGCAAAATATATGATGTGACCCGCCAGCTTGACGACATGCAGCCGGAAAAGCTGTACTATAAGACCGTCCAGATTATGGAGGATGTTCTGCAGAACAAAAGTCTCGCGGTCTACCATCTGGACGACAACCGCCACTTTGCTCGGATGATGGCTTGCTGCCCCGGCTTTGAGGGGCACATGCCGCGCTCGATCGAGACAGAGCAGTATCTGCCTGTGCTTCGCGCTATCGAGCAGGAGGGACTGTGGGTCAATCGCGAGTTGATCCCCGAGATGCCGATGTACGCTGCGGCGGTGCGCGAAAATGGGCGGGCCGTAGTGCTGGTCGTTCTTTTTGACGCGGTGGATGACCAGCTCACGCTCTATTACCAAAACCTGTTCCGCATCCTGTGCGGTCTTGCAGAGACAGCACTGGTGCGCGCCTTTGAATATGAGAATGCAGTATATAACGAGCAGCATCTGCCCGGAACGCGGGTGCTGCGCCCGGCTGCATTCGCCGCTAAGCTGGATGCTGCCTGCACCCTCAAGGAAGAAAAAATGGCACGGCATCTCTTGCTGCGGGTCACGGATACCTTTGAAAATGAGACCCGTCTGTACGCTGCTTTGGACCATGCTATTCGCAGCAGCGATGCGGCAGGACGGGGACCGGACGGCAGCTTGTACCTGCTGCTGAATCAGGCTAAAGAAAGCGAACTGCCGATCATCGAACAGCGTCTGCAGAAGCATGGCATCTCAGCGCAGCCGGTCCCGTTTGAGCAGCAGCTTGCGCTAGCCGCAGCCGCAACGCAGGAAGGGGAGCAGAGATGAACCTGACCGCTTTGGCGCTGGTGCTGCTATTGCTGCATCTGCTGGTGTGTCTGCTGCTGTGGAGAATGGTGCGGAAGGGCCTTTTGGATGCCCAGGGGTATTTTCTTCCGTTTATGCTGCTGATCCCATTTTGGGGACCGATCTGTGTACTGCTGCTGACCACGCGCAACGCCCTGACAGACAGGGCTGTCACCCCGCCGGATTTGGAAAAGCTGCGTATCAACGAGGAACTGTTCCGCAGCATTCTGGTTGAGAACCATGAAGCGCGTGAGACCACCGTGCCGCTTGAGGAGGCGCTGATCGTCAACAGTGCCGAGCAGCGACGCAAGCTGATTTTCTCGGTGCTGAACGATGACCCGATGCAGTATTATGATCTGCTGCAGCAGGCGCGTATGAATGAGGACAGCGAGGTCGTACATTATGCTGCGACGGCGATGGCGCAGATCTCCAAGCAGGCCGACCTGACCCTGCAGCGCCATGAGGCAGATTATGCAGCCAAGCCCAATGACCCGGAGGTGCTGGCGGCTTACAGCCGGTATCTCGGCGAATATCTTGATTCCGGCCTGGTGCAGGGACGCGCTGCAGAGATCCAGCAGCGCCAGCTTATCCGGCTGCTGAAGCAGCAGCTTACAGCAGGGTTGGATTTCAGGCTGGGCTGCCGTCTGGCACAGGCGTATCTGGCAATGCAGGAATATGACGAGGCAGAACGCGTGCTGGAAAAGCTTACCGCACAGTGGCCCCAGCGTGAGGAGCCGTGGCTGCTTCGGCTGCGCAGTGCAGCAGACCGCAAAGACGGTGATGCCCTGCGAAAAACCATACACAATATACAGGAGCAGGATGTCTACCTGAGCGCCAAAGGCCGCGAGACGCTGCGCTTCTGGCAAAACGAAAAAGAAGGAGATGACGGGGTGTGAAGCGTGTACAGGATTGGCTTTTGCGTTTCCGCTGGCAGAAGCTGCTGCTGGTGTGGGGCGTATTTTTGCTGATTGCCGCCGTTCTGTTTGCTGAGCGCAGCGGCGTGCAGTATACCCATACCCGTTTTCGCCTGTCGTATCTGCCGCAGGAACAGGCCATCTCCAAGGCGCAGGCGCTGCAGGAGCAGCCCGCCACCTGTCTGCTGCTCTGCGATACAAGGCAGAGCGGTGTGGACGATGCAAGAGAGCTTTTTACACAGCTTCTGCAGGACATGAAGGTTGCCGCCGATGTGGTCGATCTGGCCGAAGTCTCGGTGAATGATCTGCCCGCACCGGAAAATTATCAAACCGCTGTTGTGCTCATGCCCAATGTTGAACCTTTGGGAGAGGAACTGCTCCGCCTGATGGACTGGGTCGAGGACGGCGGCGGCCTGCTGTTCGGTATGAGTCCGTCCAACGACCGGTATTTTAATGTGGTCTCCGCCAAATTGGGGGTGATGTCCACCTCCGGCGAGTACAAGCAGGCAGAGAGCATTGTGCCGGCTGAGGGCTTTATGCTGGGCGGCGGGCAGCGCTACGAGCTTTCAGACCCGTTTGACTCCTCACTGGCAGTGGCCCTGCGCGAGGATACTGAGGTATATGCCACAACCGGGGATGAAAAGGTCCCCCTGATCTGGGGCCGCCGTCAGGGCCGTGGGCGCATCGTGGTGGACAACATTGGTATCTATGACAAAGTCATGCGCGGCTTTTATGCAGCATCCTACAGCCTGCTGCAGGATGCCGTGGCTTACCCTGTCATCAACAGCGCTGTCTTTTATCTGGACGACTTTCCCTCCCCTGTGCCGGGAGGAGACGGCACCTATATCCGGCGGGATTACGGTCTGAGCATCAGCGATTTTTATTCGCAGGTCTGGTGGCCCGATTTGACCCAGTTGGCGGAGCGCTACGGCATCCACTATACCGGTGTGATGATCGAAAACTACGAGGACGACACTTTGTCCGCTCCTCAACGGCAGGCCGATACCGAGCAGTTCCGCTACTTTGGTGGTCTTTTGCTTCGTCAGGGCGGCGAGATCGGCTACCATGGTTACAACCACCAGCCGCTCTGTCTGCCGGATACTGATTACGGTGATGCCTACGCCTAAAATCAATGGCCCGATGCCGATGCCATTACTGCGGCGATGGACGAACTGATTGCGTTTCAGAAAGCCGTTCTGCCTTATGCCGAGGGGTCGGTCTATGTGCCGCCCTCGAACATTCTTTCGGCAACGGGACGCGAGATCCTGGGCACCCGTGTGCCGGGCATCCGCACCATTGCCAGCACGTATTTTGAGGATGGCTCCGGCCTGCCCTATGTGCAGGAATTTGATGTTGCACCTGACGGCATCGTTGAGCAGCCGCGCATTGTTTCCGGCGGCATGGTAGGGGACAGCTATATGCGGCTGGCAGCTGTCAGTGAGCTGAATATGCATTATGTCAGCACACATTTTATGCACCCGGACGACCTCCTGGATGAGGACCGCGGTGCAGCCGAGGGCTGGGCGGTCTACAAGGGCGGACTGGTGGACTATCTGAACTGGCTGGAAAAAGCCGCTCCGCACCTGCGCAAGCAGACAGGAACCGAATGCTCCGGCGCAGTGGAGCGCTTTGCCGCACTGACGGTCACAACCACAGGCACCAACGATGCGTGGGAGCTGACGCTCGGCAATTTTCACGATGAGGCGTGGCTGTTGTTCCGCGCCAATGACGGCGTACCCGGCACAGTCACCGGCGGGCAGCTGACACTATTGACCGGCAACCTGTATCTGCTCAAGGCAGAGCAGCCGACCGTGCAGATCTTGCGGCAGGAGGGGTAAGATGCGAATCTGTCTTGTGCTGGAGGGGTCATACCCATATGTCCACGGCGGTGTTTCAACCTGGATGCACAGCTATATACAGGCCATGCCGGAGCATGAGTTTGTGCTGTGGGTGATCGGTGCCAAGGCTGCGGATCGCAGCCGGTTCGTCTATGATCTGCCGAACAATGTTGCAGAGGTGCATGAGGTGTTTCTCGACGATGCGCTGCGCCTGTACGGTGAGCAGCGTCCCGTGCATTTTACCCCGCAGGAGCATGAGGCCCTGCGCGAACTGGTACGCCTTGGGCACCCTGACTGGGAGATTTTGTTCCGCCTGTTTCAGGAAAAAAAGGTGCATCCGCTCTCCCTTTTGCAGAGCCGCGAATTCATGAGCCTGTTTACCGAGGTCTGTCAACAGGAGTACCCGTATGTTGCCTATGCTGATGCGTTTCATACCATGCGGTCGATGCTGCTGCCGGTTTTGTATCTGATCAGTGGAGAAGTGCCGAAGGCGCAGGTCTACCACGCCATTTCCACCGGCTACGGCGGTCTGCTTGCCTGCTTGGGCGGCTGTATGCACCATGCACCCGTTCTTCTGACAGAGCATGGCATCTACACCCGCGAGCGCGAGGAGGAGATCATCCGTGCCGAGTGGGTCGTGCCGTCCTTCAAGAACCGCTGGATACGGTTTTTCTATATGCTGTCGGAGGAAATTTACCGCCGTGCCTACCGCGTCACCAGTTTGTTTACCAATGCGCGGCGCACCCAGATCGAGATGGGCTGCGCAGCTGAAAAATGCATCGTGATCCCGAATGGCGTGCAGTATGAGCGGTTCTACCAGATTCCCCTGAAGCCAAAGGACGACTGGGTGGACATCGGTGCGGTGGTTCGTTTGGCACCGATCAAAGATGTAAAAACGATGATCTATGCGTTTTTTGAACTGAGCGCCCGGCAAAAAAATGTGCGGCTGCACATTATGGGCGGTGTCGATGATGAAGAATACGCCCGGGAATGCTATGCGCTGGTGGAGCAGCTTGAACTGAAAAACCTGATTTTCACCGGCCGTGTCAATGTGGTGGAGTATATGCAAAAGCTGGATTTCACCATACTGACCAGCATCTCGGAGGGGCAGCCGCTCTCGGTGCTGGAATCGCTGGCCGCCCGGCGTCCCTGCGTCACCACCGAAGTCGGCTGCTGCCGCGAGCTGCTGGAGGGCGCACCCGGCGACACCTTCGGCACGGCAGGGTACTGCGTGCCGCCGATGTACCGCCAGGGACTGGCCGATGCCATGGAGCGCCTCTGTGCCAGCCGCGCCCGGCGTGAGGAAATGGGCGAAATCGGCAGAAAACGCGTGGAGTGCTATTACCGTCATGAGCAGATGCTGGCCAACTACCGCGCCCTGTATGCGGATACAGCCAAGACATATCATCTGACGGAAACACGATAAAGGAAAGGAACCCATGGCAGGTATTGGATTTGAACTGAAAAAGCTGTTCCGGCGCAAGGGGCTGTTTGCCACCCTGCGCGCCTACGGCTATGCGGGCGTCATCTGCACAGGGCCGATGCTGCTGGGCGTACTGCTGCAGGTCGGCATGCTGGTGCTGTGCGGCTGGGCCGGGGCCGCCCGCGCGGATCAGGATCTGCTGGTCTGCATGGTCACCTACACGCTGCTGGCCAGTCTGACCGTCACGAGCTTTTTCTCAATGCCGGTCACGCGCTTTCTGGCAGATATGCTGTATGAGGAGCAGGAGCAGACGATTTTGCCCTCGTTCTGGGGCAGCAATACGCTGCTTTTGGTGGGCGGCTGTGCTGCTTATGGCATTTTTCTGATCTTCTCGGGGACTACGCTGATGCAGGGGCTGCTCTGTCTCTGGCTGTTTGCTGAGATGATCGTAAACTGGAACGCGATGAGTTACCTGACTGCCGTCAAAGACTATCGCGGTATTCTGTGGGCCTTTGTGGCGGCGATCGGTATCTCGTTCGGGTTGGGATACCTGTTGATCTTCCTCCTCGGCGCGCCGGTTTTGGAGGGCTTTCTCTTTGCAATCACAGTTGGCTATGGCTGCATGATGCTGCTGGAGACACTGCTGCTGCACCGCTATTTTCCCCAAAGCAAGGAAAGCCCCTGGACCTTTCTGCGCTGGGTAGACCGTTTTTTGCCGTTGGCGTTTACCGGTTTGTTTACCAATCTGGGTCTGTTCGCTCACCTTGTTATTATCTGGGCAGGGCCGATCGGCATACAGGTCAAGGGGCTGTTTTACGGCGCGCCCTACCACGATGTTCCTGCGATGCTGGCATTTTTAAGCATCCTGATCACCACAGTCAACTTTGTGGTCTCTGTGGAGGTCAACTTTTACCCCAAATACCGTGCATATTACAGCCTGTTTAACGACGGCGGTGTTGTGGGCGATATTGTGACCGCCGAGGAGGAAATGCTGGCGGTGCTTAACCGGGAACTGTACTATACGGCGCTCAAGCAGCTGTTCGCCACGGCTGCGGTCATCTCGCTGGAAAACACGCTGCTGGAGCTGCTGCCGCTCGGCTTTAATGACCTGATGCACGGTTATTTCCGCACCCTCTGCGTGGGGTACGGCCTTTACGCCATCGGCAATACCGTTATGCTGATCCTGCTGTATTTTACCGATTATCTTGGCGCAGTGCTGGCCTCAGGGGTATTTGCAGCTGCGGCAGCGGTGGGAACGGTCATCTCGCTTTTCTTTGACCAGGCGTTTTACGGGTTTGGCTTTCTGGCGGGTGCTGCGGTGTTTTTTCTGTTGGCGCTGCTGCGGCTGGATTATTATACCTCCAGCCTGCCGTACCGCGTGCTGGGGCAGCAGCCAATCGTGGCACAGACAAAATCCGGAAGGTTTACAAAATTAGCATTGTTTTTGGAAAAAGCAGCGGAAAGAGGGGAATCTGATGCAAAGAAGTAATCTATTGGGGCTTCTGGCCGGCACGGCGCTGGCTGTGCTGCTGGCGGGCTGTGGCACGGCGGAGCATACCGCTGCCGAGTCGGAGCCGTCCACGCCGGAATCTGCTGTACAGACGGTGGAGAAAGAACCGGTGCAGGAGATCAACGGCATCCCCCTGCGGGAAAACAAGGATCTCTACTCCGTCTATGATGACAGCGGCATTGTGACGATGTATCTTACGGTCAGCAGCGGCAACGAAGCCGAGGGCACAAACCACACCTGGGCTGAAATCAACCACTATTCGGTCTACGACTATGAAAAGATGGGGGTCGAGCGCTATCAAGTCAACGGTCTGCTGCAGGTAGGGGACGAGAACGGCCCGGTCGTCGGGGAGGTCGGCTACAACGAGATCGCCCCCAACGCCACCGTACAGATCCGCGGACAGACATCCAGCACCAACGACCAAAAGAACTATAAGATCGAACTGAAAAAAGGCAAGGGCACATGGCGTGGGCAGCGTACCATTGCGCTGAACAAGCATATGGGGGAGGGGCTGCGCTTCCGCAATAAGATGGCCTATGACCTGATCGAGGGCATCCCGCAGATGACGGGCCTGCGCACACAGTTTGTACATTTATATGTCAGGGATCTGACCACGGGCAGCGGGGCCGCCTTTGAGGATTACGGGCTGTATACCCAGGTTGAGCAGCTGAACAAGACGGCGCTGAAAACGCATGGCCTTGACCGGAACGGACAACTGTACAAGGTGAACTCCTTTGAATTTCAGCGCTATGAGGATGACCTCAAGCTGACCACTGACCCGGACTATGACGAGAAGAAATTTGAGCAGCACCTTGAAACCAAGGGCAGCAGCGACCATACGAAGCTTCTCGAAATGCTGCAGGTATTGAATGACGATTCCATCCCCATGGAGGAAATCCTCGGCCGCTATTTTAATGCAGAAAACATTGCCTACTGGATGGCGTTCCAGCTGCTGACCGGCAATGTGGACACCCAAAACCGCAACTGCTATCTGTACAGCCCGCTGAACTCCGAGACATGGTACATTCTCGATTGGGACAATGACGGTATGCTGCGCCATACCGAGGATTCCCTCTACAATTACAGCGAAGCCGACAGCTGGGAATGGGGCGTCAGCAACTACTGGGGCAACACCCTGTTCCGCCGCTGCCTGCAGACCGAGAGCTTCCGCGCGCGGCTGGATGCCGCCATCGAGGAGCTGCACAGCTATATGAACGCGGAACGGATCGACAGCATGGTAGCGCATTACCGCACCATCACCGAGCAGTTTGTCTGGCAGATGCCCGATATTGCCAACGAGCGTCTGACTCCGGCGCAGTATGACACCGTAGCCAACAGTCTGAGCACCGAGATCGAGGAAAACTACCGGCATTATTACGACAGCTACTACTACCCGATGCCGTTCTACATTGGCGTGCCCGCAGTGCAGGACAATAAGCTGCATCTGGTTTGGGATGCCGCCTACGACTTTGACGCGGAAAGCCTTGTGTACACCGTGGAGGTTGCCGCCGATTATACCTTCCAAAATGTTCTTTTCCGGCAGGAGAACCTGATGCTGCCGGAGGCCGAGATGGATCTGCTGCCGGCCGGCCAGTATTTTATGCGGGTGCGTGTCACCAACGAATCGGGCTACACGCAGGATGCGTTTGACTACTATGTCACGGATGCTGGCAAGATCTACGGTGTAAAGTGCTTTTATGTCATGGCTGACGGCAGCATTGCGGAGGATATCTATGTGGAGGGCTGAAGATCTGCCCGGCGTTGTGCAGACCCTGTTGACACCGCCGCCGCGCCCTGCAGCAGAGCGATACCGCCACGAGCTGAAATATCTGATTTCCTATGGGGAAAAGGCTGCACTGGAAACACGGATGCGCCCGATCCTGCAAATGGATCCACATGCCGGCAGCGGCGGGTACTTTATTCGCAGCCTGTACTTTGACGATTACTGGCACTCCGCCTATGAAGAAAAGGAGGCCGGTGTGCTGCTGCGCAAAAAATACCGCATCCGCATTTATGACAACAGTGACCGGATCATTAAGCTGGAGCGCAAAAAGAAGTTCGGCAGCTGGATCTATAAGGAGGATGCCGCCCTGACCCGCGCGGAATTTGAGAAAATTCTGGCGGGAGAATATGCGTTTCTCTTGCAGTCCGAGCAAAATCTCTGCCGGGAATTCTACTATGAGTGTGTCTCGCAGTTTCTGCGTCCCCGCGTAATCGTGGATTATGAGCGCGAACCGTGGATCATGGACGAGGGCACGGTGCGCATCACCTTCGATAAGGATGTGCGTGCTGCCGTGGGCGGGTATGACATCTTTGATAAAACATTGCCCGCCCTGCCGGTGCTGGAGCCCGGCAAGCTCATCATGGAAGTGAAGTTTACCGAGTTTCTGCCCGGTATCCTGCGCAGTCTGCTGCCGCCGGCCTCTCAGGAATATACGGCGGTATCCAAATATGTGCTGTGCTGCGACAAAACCGCCTATCAGCATGGCTTTGGCTATTGGCAGGAAACGGGGGCCTCCCCCTACGATACCCCACTGTAATAAGAGGTGTAATATGAGTACAAAGGATTTTATAAAAAAGTCAGTGCTGGAAAATTTCACCCAGTACAGCACCCCCAAGCTGTGGGTGGCGTTGTTGGCCGCCCTGCTGATGGGAGTAGTCATCTATCTGGTCTACCGCCGTTTTTATACAGGTGTGGTATTTTCCCGCAGTTTTGCGGTCACGCTGGTGGGTATGTCCGTGCTGACCTGCATGGTAACGCTGGCCATCAGCACCAATGTGGTCATCTCGTTGGGCATGGTGGGTGCGCTGTCTATCGTGCGTTTCCGCACGGCGGTCAAGGATCCAATGGATCTGTTGTACCTGTTCTGGTCCATTACAACAGGCATCACGACCGGCGCAGGCATGTATCTGCTGGCGTTGATAGCGGCTGTGGTCATGATTTTGATGCTGCTGCTGTTCTACCACTGGCAGGAGCGCGGCCGCGTGTACATTGCTGTCATCCACTATACCGGTCAGCAGGCGGGGGATGACATCGTCCGTGCCTTCGGCCGAAACAAGTATGTCGTCAAGTCTAAGACAATGCGCGGCGATACAGTTGAGATGGTTGCCGAGGTGTTCTGTAAGGACAAGGAGCTTGAATTTTCAGAGAGACTGCGCGCCGTACCCGGCGTTGCCGATGTGACTTTGATCCAATATAACGGCGAATATCACGGTTGACAACACCTTCAATCAAACTGCGCAGACTACGATGCAGCAGATTAAGAAAAAGAAATATCCGGATTCGTTGCATGGCTATACAGGCAATCTTCTCATGGTAGCTATCAACTATGACAAAAAATCAAAAAAGCATCATTGTATCATTGAAAAAATTATACAATGACAGCATGTGCCGTGGAATGTTTTCCACGGCTTTTTATTTCAGCATTTACGAGTAGCCGGTTGTCGTTCGTTGACACATCAATTACATGGTGTTATACTTTTTGCATGGAAAGAGGTATCTGCCTAAATATACCGTCGAACCGGAAAGGAGCCATCATGAGCATATTAGAACAACAGTACGAGGCGTTATTTACCCCTTGGAAGATCGGAAATGTTGAAATTAAAAACCGAATCGTCATGTGCCCTATGGGAGGCACTTCACTGTTTGGCTGGTTTGAACTCACTGGCTGCCACTTTGACAAGGAAGCGGCCAAACTATTCTTAGAAAGAGCGAATAATAACGTAGGGCTGATTATTCCCGGCATTGCCCCACTGCGGGATACCTTTTGGGGTAAATGGCTCTGGCAAAATCCAAAGATGTTTGAGGATCTTGCCGTTTTCATGGATGAAATTCACAAAACCGGAGCAAAGCTCTTTATTCAACTCACTGCTGGCATGGGTCGATCCTGGGCTATAACTGATTCCATTGTACCGCTGCACAAGAACGCGATAACACGCAAACTCATAAAACCGGTGCTTGACACGTCCCACGAGTTAGCGTCTCCTTCGCCGCAGCCTTCTCGCTGGGCACACGATATCGAATGCCCTGAAATCACAGTAGCTCAAATTCATGAAATCATTGAAGCGTTTGCAAAAACGGCAAAGCTCTGCAAAGATGCTGGTGTGGACGGAGTGGAAGTACACGCGGTTCACGAAGGATACCTTCTTGATCAGTTTGCCATCGAGTTTTTCAACAAGCGCACTGATGAATATGGCGGTAACTTTGAAAATCGATATCGCTTTGCCGCGGAGATTGTTAAAGCCATCAAAGAAGCCTGCGGGAATGATTACCCTGTATCTCTGCGTTATTCCGTAGAGTCCAAGATGAAAGGATTCTGCTACGGCGCTATGCCTGGTGAAGATTATACCGAGGTCGGGCGGAATATGCAGGAGTCCGAGCGGGCAGCAAAGTATCTTCAAGACGCAGGATATGACATGCTCAACGCTGACAATGGCACCTACGATTCTTGGTACTGGTCTCATCCTCCCATGTACATGCCAGAGAACTGTAATCTTACCGATGTTGCACACATCAAGCAGTTTGTGGATATTCCTGTGGTATGCGCCGGGAGAATGAATCCCGAAATCGGTGCCAAGGCCATTGCGGATGGAAAAATAGATGCCATCGGCGTGGCCCGCCAGTTCCTCACTGACCCGGAATGGGTTACGAAGTTGCTGGAGAATCGAACACAGGACATCAAACCCTGCATATGTTGCCACAGCGGCTGCTTTAACTTTTCTTCCTGTAAAGGACACGCCAACACGCAGGATTTGAGTGACACAATGGGGCTTGCACGGTGTGCCCTGAACCCAGAGACTATGCAGTCGAGAAAATATCACCTCGAGCCTGCCAAGAAATTGAAAACGATTGCTATCATCGGTGGCGGTATCGGTGGTATGGAGGCAGCACTCGTATGTGCAAAGCGCGGTCACAAGGTAACATTATATGAAAGAAGTAGTACGCTAGGCGGAGTGTTTATCGCGGCAGCAGCTCCATCCTTTAAAGAAAAGGACCGGGAACTCATCGCGTGGTACATTCGTGAGCTACAAAAATATCCGATAACTATCAAGCTGAATACAGAAATCAAATCCGTAGCCTCACTTTCTGCGGACGAGGTCATTGTAGCAACAGGTGCAACTGCTCGTAAAATCAATGTTACAGGCGCCGAGACTGCCATCGAGGCCATTGATTACTTGCTTGGCAGTCGCGAGGTCGGCGAAAATGTAGCTGTTATCGGGGGCGGTTTGACAGGATGTGAAATTGCCTATGACCTGTATTTGAAAGGAAAGCGCCCAACTATCATCGAAATGCAGGATGACCTGATTACCACGAAAGGCATCTGCCTTGCCAATACAAGTTATCTCCGGGATTTCTTTAAGACAAATAAGGTTCCTGTGTTTTTGGAAACATCCCTTTCTCAAATCAAGTCTGGCAGTGTAGAGTTGATAGACAAAACCGGCAATCAATTTGCCCTTCCCGCAGATTCCGTAATTATGTCGGTAGGGTACACCCCGGCTCCCATTGCCGCCAAGGGCAAGCACATTCATGTGATCGGTGATGCTGCCAAGGTCGGAAACCTGCGCACAGTCATCTGGGGAGCATGGGATGTCTGCATGAAATTGTGATTTTCAACAGAGCAAGGAGAAAATAATGCAGCTAACGAAAGAACAGCAAGCGATCCTCGATGGAGAAAAGGGAGAGACTCTTGCCAAAGTCATGAAAACGCTGGTGATGTACGGCGATGCCTTTGAGGCCGAGAAGCTTGTACCTATCACATCGAAGTATAATCATCTTGTGACATCCTTTGGCCTCAAAGTTATGGCGCCTGTATATGATCTGATGCAAAAGATTTTAGATGCAGGTGTATGCTCCGAGCAGAAATTTTCCGTAGATCCGCGCCCGCTTGACAAAAATGTACCCGCAAATTTCCTGCAGAATCTGGTTTTTAATAAATTTATGTACACCAAGCAGGATTATTATGAGAATCAACTGGAAAGCCTCGGCTTGATGGACAAGGATGCCTTTACATGCACCTGTTACATGGACGAGGTAGGCAACAAGCCGCATAAAGGCGAGGTTCTTTCCTGGGCCGAATCCAGCGCAGTTGTGTATGCCAACTCGGTTTTGGGAGCCCGCTGCAATCGAAATTCCGGGATCCTTGACATTATGGGGTCTATCGTAGGCTATGTCCCGTATTTTGGTTTGCTGACTGACGAAGGCAGAAAAGCCAGCTGGATAATTAAAATCAATACCACGAAGAAGCCGGAAGCTCAGCTCCTCGGTTCAGCCATTGGTATGAAAGTTATGGAAGATGTGCCTTATGTGATAGGACTGGACAAATGGCTCGGAACGGAGCTGAACGATACCACTTGTGCCTACCTTAAGGATTTTGGAGCAGCCACCGCTTCCAATGGCGCAGTCGGACTGTATCACATTGCAAACTTGACGCCGGAGGCTGTCGAACAAGGTGAATCCTTGATTCTTGACGGCGCAAGAGTGTATACTATAGATGATGCGGAACTGGAGCGCGTCAAAAACAGCTACCCGGTCATATGGAAGAACCCGGACGCCGCGCCAAAGCTCTGTTTCGTAGGCTGCCCGCATCTTTCTCTTGAACAACTCAAAGACTGGACCATCAAAATCGAAAACGAACTAAGGGTAAACAACAGAGAAAAGGTGAAAATTCCTACGGTCTTCACTGCTGCCCCCGGTGTTCTGACTGCGTTTGAAAAGACGGACTACGCACCTCGCCTTAAAAAGACTGGCGTTATCACCTCGTATATCTGCCCGCTTATGTACATGAATAACCCTCTGTGCAAATCTATGCCTGTTATCACTTCTTCCAACAAACTGCGCACCTACTCCAGCGCCAGATACTACACTGATGATGAAATTCTGAAAGCTATAACAGGAGGGGATAGAGCATGAAACAGTTCAAAGGTCGCGTAGTAACGCCCGGTGAAGTTACCGCTGAAGCTGTTGTTACCAAGAATGGATTCAACACGCTGGCCTCGCTGCAGATGGCACTTCAGTTCGGCGATAAAGCTGTTAAATGTGGCGATCAAAGCAACAAGGATTTGTACGGCAAATCGCTGCTTGGCAAAGCACTATGCCTTCCTCAAACGATTGGTTCCACCACAGGAGGTCTGGTACTGTACTGTGCCTGCTCCATGAGGAAAAACCCTGCCTGCTTACTGTTTGCCAATCACATTGATTCACTCGCTGCAGCGGGAGCAGTCCTTGCTGATGTGTGGGTTGATGGCGTCTCCATGCCTGTAATCGATATGTTGGGGGACGAGTTTCTAAACTACGTCCAAGATGGAATGAAGATTACAGTCATGCCTGACGGTATTGTTCAGGTTGAGTAAAATGCGCATAGAAAACATAGCACCCATAAAACTTATTCGTATGTGAGGGGAAATAATTTATGGAACCGAACCCAAAAGTCAAAATCATCTCAGACAGTACCTGCGATCTTTCACAGGAGCTGACGGCAAAGTACGATATCGACATTCTGCCGCTGCATATCCTGCTGGGCGAAAATGAGTTCCGGGACGGCAAGGATATCACACCCGAACGCATTTTCGCGTGGGCGGATGCAAACAAGGCAACGCCGAAAACCTCTGCGCCGTCTCTGGAGGATGCCAAGGCGCTGCTGCAGCCGTATGTCGAGGCCGGCCGTGAGGTGATCTGCTTTTCGATTTCCGGCAGTATGTCCACCTCCGGCAATGTTATGCGCCTTGCCGCCGAGGAACTGGATGCCGCCGCGCAGGTCACGATCATCGACTCCGAAAATCTCTCTACCGGGATCGGGCTTCTTGTCGTGGAGGCAGCCATCATGGCAGAGCAGGGGCATTCGGCGGCAGAGATCACCGCTGCCGTCCGGGAACTCATCCCGAAGGTGCGGGCAAGCTTTGTCGTTGATACGCTGGTATACCTGTGGCGCGGCGGGCGATGCAATGCCGTTGCCGCTTTGGCTGGCAGTGCGCTGCGGCTGCACCCTAAGATCGTGGTGGGAAACGGCGCCATGCACGCAACAAAAAAGTACCGCGGGAAAATCGACAATGCAATCATGTCCTATGTGAAAGACATGGAGGCCGACCTGAAGGCAGCCCGACCGGAGAGGGTCTTTATTACCCACTCCGGCTGCAGCCGTGAGGTAGTGGAGGAAGTGCGCTCTTATCTGAAAGGGCTTACTGTATTCTGTGAGATCCTTGAAACGAGAGCCGGGGGCGTAATTTCCAGCCACTGCGGCCCGGGTACGCTCGGTGTGCTGTTCATTGCGAAGTGACGAAAGAAAAGACGAACGATCTGCTGATATGGTAGGGTAAGCTACCGATTGTTTGCAAAAAGAATATCTAAGGCAATACCGCACAATTCTAAGTGCCGATACGGCGAGCGAGGTGCGGCAGC
>ERZ834722.1113-NODE-1113-length-27009-cov-5.093827_pt1 | contig 27009 bp, 32 predicted proteins | sample MGYA00519576_ERZ834722 | MGnify/ENA primary metagenome ERZ834722 (study PRJEB31850, sample SAMEA3708759) | human gut metagenome | biome: human gut; feature: human-associated habitat; material: faeces | place: China | collected 2014 ...
CCTGCCTATCCAAGATTTTGGGTATTCTCCGACTGCACATTTCTTGACAATTCCAGTCATTAAAATGTCATAGTGATATTTCTTTACTTAAATGTGCAATTGTAATACTATAAAGTAATTCAAAGAAATCGAAATCAAGTGTCAAAATCAATACATTTGTTGGCTCAACATACTATGTATTGAAAATACGCTTAACCTGTTTGAATATTTCATCTTTATAGTCGGTTTTGCTAAAGGTTTAACATCAGTCTACATGACTGGCAAATCACCCTACAAATGATACAACCATTTAGGGTCTCCGTTTCTTTATAGAATTCTCCAAGGAAACAAAAAAGTCTGCATACTTACGTATACAAACTCAAATCATCTGAAGCGGAATATATAAAGTGAGAATACAAAATATTCCGTTTTGTTTATTCTGCAAAACGCTTACATTTTGTACCCTCAGTACAATTCATATTATTGATTTAATTAAAATTTTCTAAACGAATTTTTAAAGAAAATCAATTACCATCCCTTTAACTTAGTCAAAACGCCCTTATCCATCTCGCATACAGTATCGCAGAGAATTTCTATATCCTCTGTCGAATGAGAAGCGATAAGAATAGTTTTACCTTGTTCTTTCAAATTTAAAAGATATTTTCTCATATCCGAAACACCATCCTTGTCAAATCCGTTCATTGGTTCATCAAGAATGAGTAATTCCGGATTTTCCATTATTGCTTGTGCAAGTCCCAATCGTTGACGCATACCAAGAGAATATTTACCGACTGGTTTTTTATCTTCCGGATTCAGTCCAACTTTCCGAATTGACTGCTTGATTTGCTCTTTACTGATTGTTCCTTTGACTTTTGACAAAAATAATAAGTTCTGATAACCGCTGTAACTTGGCAGAAAACCAGGTGTTTCGATAATTGCTCCGATATTATCGGGAATCTGAATATCCTTTCCAATTTGCTTTTGATTTATGATGATCGTTCCTGTTGTAATCGGAACAAGTCCACAGATACATTTCATCAGCATTGTTTTTCCACTGCCATTTCGCCCAATAAGCCCGTGAATCTCAGCCTTTTTAAATTCTACATTGACGTCATTCAGCACAGTTGCTTCTTTGAATTTTTTTGTTACATGATTAACAGATATATATGCTCCCATTACTATTACCTCCTATTGTCAATTTCCTTTTTTCTACCAAACACCAAAACCGCAGTAACAAGGGTTGCTATTATCGCCCAATAAACTATCATGCAATAATAAAAAGATGGATATGCTGTTCTGCCACCAATATCAATCTTATCGAGCGTGATCCATGAAGTCGGAGAGTAGTTTATAAGATCAGGGTAACCTGCTATCTCAACGAAAAAGCTGAAAACAATTCCAAACGAAGCGATTGTTACCCCTATATACTTATTCCTGAATAGATAATTAAATGTGAATATAACAGTTCCTAATAAAATTGCATTACTCCATGAAACCAAAAAAGTGAATATAACCGCTTGGATCGGCGTGAAGCATCTTATAACCATATCACTCACTTGAATGAATGGAAAATTTCCGAGTCCTGACATATCAACTTCGGCAATTGTCTTTAGAACTTTTCCCCATTCCAAACTATATGAAGTATTGCTTAGGGACATCAATACAAATGTTGCAACAATAATGAACAGATAGTATATTGCAGAAGCAAAGAAGATGTAAGTTAACTGCCCAAGAAGCCATTTGGTTCTGCCGGAACGTATGTATACATATATTTGGTTATTGTCAATAAACGGAGCATTACAAAACAATAATAAAAGTGGTATTGTAAAAATCACTTTCATATAGTATTGAGAATAAATGAACGGAAATATCCAAATAGGCATATCAGAATGTAATTTTCCACACAAATCATGGAAATCATTAATATATATCTTTATCATAATCAGTACAAGAACAGCAACCGACCATACACGATAATCTTTGTTCCATTTTCGTATGTTTTGCATACATATTGCTAAAATTGTCCTAACTGATTTCATTTCTTATCCTCTTTTCTACAATATGAACGAACAACTTACCTGTTATCAGTGACAACACCGTGAAAACTACTACTACCCAGAGAAATGAAGTCCATGGATTGTTGAGAACATTGATTCGAGATAGTGCAACATGAAGAAGATTGAATTGCGGTGGGAAGTTTAATGTGATTCTCTCCAATAAGTAACTCGCAACAAAGGGTGTACAAAAGGCAATAAAGGAACTTGGAAAAATTGAAGACATGAGCAATCCAGTTGTTGACCACATAGCACAACTTAATGAAAAACCGACAGATACCAATAACAGATTCATGTATACCATGTTGTTTTCGAGAAAACAACCATAAGGGGGAATAGCAGGATTTCCATCAGGCAAATAAAGCGGTAATCTAAAACTATCTGCAATTATAAACAATAAGAATCCAGATAATGCTGTAAGGAAAGAAATTGAGAAACAGACAAGAACCTGCGACCATGAGTATTTTTTAGCTGATGAACGGAGAACGTATAGTAATGTCACGTTATTATTCCATTCATCAGCGAATGTAGATGCAAATGGGATTGCGGAAAATACAGCAATTACTTTCCTGAAAGCATCTAAATTGACTAACAGGTCAAGATCGCCCACAACATCTGCTGCTGTAATTGCACCGTTGGTTAACCTCAACATACAAACAATAAACACACCTAAAATGGAAAGTACAAATCTATAGCTTTTTAATGTACGAAATAAATACGAACGGATCATTGTTCAGCCCTCGCCACTTGTTTTCCTGAATTAACGCTGATGTATTTTCTGCTTAACATAAACTTGTTTTCTTCAATTTGCGTTTTTATTGTAAATTCCCATACAGGAATGAAATGTGTTGCAGGTTCGCCAACACTTGAATTTGGAAACATTGACAGTTTGCAGTCACACAGTTCCACAGGTGTATCTTGTATTAAAGATTCATAGTAGTCAATTATAATGTTTGTTGCATCTGTAGAGGAGTATACTATATTAATTTCTGTTCCACTGGAACTATTGATATCTACCCAATTCGTTACAGAAAGTTCTGTGATTCCGTTTCGAGTTATGATAGCATCAATATATGTACTGTCAGTAGACAGCTCTGTTCCATTGATGATTTGCGGATAAACTATCAGGTATGCTTCTTCATCTTCTGTCCAATCAACTTGATAAGCCGTACCATCCTTATGTTCCATTGTACTGAAATTCTCTGCAAAATATTGATTTACCTTTTCTGCATGTAGAGGGTATACTATCGGTTCACCATAGTCGGTTATTCCGCATTGTGATAAAAGTTGACATAAATCTTCAAGAGCAGTATTAGAACTAAACCCGTCAAGCTCATCGTTTCCAAAGATTTTATCCATCTCATCAATCGCCCAACTTGATTGAAGAATAGTATATTCATCTCTGTTGATATTTCCACGATTACTATATTTTATATATCCGCTTTCTACAATGAGACGGTGCTGATTTGGAATATCAAAGACGTATCTTGTTTCACCTGGTGTCATATCACTTTCATACGAGTTTTCTACAATTTCACCCTTTCCATTCAAGAAAATGCTTATCAGGCTGTCGTTATCCCATGTTCGCGGGACGGCATCAAATTCCGTTGCTTTTTCAGGACTATCAGGTAAGCAGAGATTTACAATTACGTTTTCAAGAGCTTTATTAACACTGTCAGAACTTGCACTATCGTATTCATTTGAATCTGCAACAGAAGATTCAGTGATATACTGAGATACCGAATCAGGAGAACTAACTTCACCTGTTGGGTAGCAGCCTGTTACCATAAGACAAATCAATGCAGATGCTGTTAGTATAACTATTTTTTTCATTTCTGTACTCCTATAACAAGTGGTTCAGCGAAATATACCTTGTGTCAATATTTTCGCTGAACCACAGGTGATGTTATATGTCTTATTTATGCATTTACTGTTTATGCATACCAGTACCCACTTACATTCGAACCGTAGTAGGAAGATGTTGCATGGATATAACTAATAGAGCCAGTGCCACGATAGGTTGTATATGGAATAGTATAGGTTGCTCCGAGGGAAGAAATTTTCTTGGAATCGCTCAACTTATTTGCAGTGGTAGCATTCTGTGCCTTATAGAGGGTAAAATACTCGTAGGAAGTGGAGGTAAGATAGCCGGTTTCTGGGTGGATGTATGCTGTCTGTTCATCATCATCTTTCTCATTACCATCAGACCACGCAGACTGTCCACGATCGCCGAGATTGAAATAGAAACGTTCCTTTGCTGCACTTGCACTCATAACACCAATTGCAGACGTTGCAAGTGTTGCAGCAGCCATAATAGAAGCTGCAAGTCTCTTAAACTTAGTCATTTTTTACTCCTTTCGCATTCCAGATTGAGGGATATCCCATGTTCGGAATGACTCATGAAATTATTGGTTAGTTCTTCTTATTTTCATTGAACTGTGTCTTGAGGTTAGCCGGCTCCTTGGGCTGATGGTAGCCAAAGATCGAAGCCGAATTACAGCCGATCTCTGCGGACTTCTTGCCGATGGCGGCTACAGCTTTCAGCACGGACTTCTTCGTCATATTGCTCATATCTTCCACCCCCTCCTTGGATCTGTAACAAACATCGAAACAGCAACAACAAATAATGTTGAGTCAATTAAGATGCAGTACGAGTTCCGAAATATAATCAGCAACAGACATGAACTCAGTGCCAGCAACGTTGTCATGCCTACGCCGATAATGCGAAATATGTTTTTTTGCTTCTTTGTCAATGGCTTGTTCTTATTCTCAACAGGTACATATACCGCCGTGATTAGAATTGATAATGCAATGATGCAATAATGCAGTTCATTGAACTTACTAATCGGCAAGAACCTAAACAAGGCAAGAACAAGCGTGGTAACAAGAAAGAAAACCATATTGCATTGCCAATAAGTATTGGCGTGGTATCCGCCACAAATGGAACGAAGCACAACAAATATACCGAAATAGAGAAGTGAAGCTAACAGGCATTTGAATGAAATTCCAAGACCTACAACAATTAAACAGGTAATTGCCGAGGAAATAAATATTTCAAAGCCATATTGGTAAATCGGTGATTGTTGATGTTCAATGACTTGATACCGAATCAAGAGATCAACAACCCAAGATGCGGCATTTTCAATCATCGTTACTCGCCGTCCTTTCATGGTTTCTGTAGCCATTATATCACCGGATATTCCTTACGTCAATAGAAACGGCACAACTGGTAGTAAAACGGCACAACTGGTTTGCACAAATCAAAACTTCGCTAGATTTTCAATGCTTCATTGTATATTTTGCACAATTGCACTGACACTTGAAAAAATCAGTAAGCTATGATATAATAAGAATGGAAGGAGTGGGGCGAAAATGCGTTTTGCTGTCGTGGACGATGAACCGGGCATTCTGAAACAAATTCCTGTGCTAATCAGGCAGTTCTCGCCCGATATAATAATTGAAGCCGATACTTTCAGCAATTCATCTGATTTTCTGAATACATATACCAATCAAAATTATGATGCGTTATTTCTGGATATTGATATGCCGGACATTAACGGATTTGCATTAGCAGAACATTTAAGAAATCAAAATGACCTTATCCCTATTGTGTATATTACAGCAAAAGATGATTTGATAATACAGGCATTTCGCTATAAAGCATTAGGATTTGTCAGAAAGCAATTCATAGAGAACGAGTTACCTTATGCTCTTTCGACAATTATGAATGAAATTCATAAAGACGATGATATGATAGAGGTTACTGAAACTCGGTCAGAGGGCGGACATACATATCAACTTAGCATAAATAACATCATGTATGTCCAGAGTTTTCGCCATAACGTAACCATTCATATGAGCGATGGAAATAAAATAACTGTTAGAAGTTCTCTTTCATATTTTTCTGAACATAAAGGGTTTAGGCATTTTATAGCTATCTCCACTGGAATCATCGTGAATCTGTCACTTGTGGAATTAACCAAGAATGCTGTTTGCTTCTCCAATGGTGAAATGCTATATATCAGCAGAAGAAAAATATCATCTGTCCGAACAGCATATCTGAATTACATAAAGAAGGTGCTGATATGATTTATACGATTGCAGAATTTATAGCAACAGTTTCCGACTGTGCTATTCTATTTTGGTTTCTGATATTTTCATTATCATTCAAAAAAATCCCAACATCTCTAAAAATCATAATTACTTCTCTATTTTCGGCTGTTATGCTACTGAACATTATTATTCTAAACTATCACTTCACCTTGGAGGGCATATTTACTGTTTTCTATCTCATCATATTATTTAGTTTTTCTGCAATAGCACTTCAAGGTAAGTGGTGGCATCAGCTTGTACTCTCCTTAGTTGGATTGACAGCAATTTTTCTGACAAATGCTATTATAACTGTTTTATCTTCAATTATTTTGAATGAAGAATATGATGACCTACTACTTATGCGTAATCCTGCGAGAATATTTTTGCTGTTCTTATCAAAACTAAGCTTACTGTGTATCCTTATTCCTGCTGCGAATATCATTAGAAGGAAAAAGATTACACTACACCTATTTCAAGGCGTTATATCCATTATCGTCCTGACTGTATCTATTATTGCAGGAATAACAATCGAGAAAATGATTCTTGAGCATCTGCTTCCACCACTTTATGCAACAATAATCATGAGTTCTCTTGCTATCATAAATATACTCTTACTGTTTATATTAATACAATTTTCTATTCAAAATCAGACACAGCTCAATCAAGTTGCTTTACAAACACGTTTAGATGACGATGAAAAGAAATTGCAGGAATCTGTACAATGGAGTAAATCAGTACGGGCTTTGCGTCACGATCTCAGCAATCATCTCATCTCCATTTCTCAGTTCATAAAAAGCGGAGAGAACAATAAGGCAATTGCTTACATTGAGAAAATTTCTGGTAATCTCCCTGATACTCCTGCTTTCACGGACACCAATAATCCTACTCTTAACGCTATCCTTGACTTAAAGCGAATGATTTGTCACAAAGAAAATATAAATCTAAAGTGTTATATACAAAAAGACTTAGCTCCTTTTGATGATACAGCATTTAGTACAGTGTTTGGCAATATCATGGACAATGCCATTGAAGCTGAAAAGAAGGAATTACAAAAGGAGATTCGTCTTTCACTGGAATCTAAAGGAGCATATCTGCACATTACTGTGCAAAACCGCATACAATTCCCTGTACTCGTTAATGGAGAACTACCAAACACAACGAAACGTGATAAACGTAATCATGGATTAGGTATGTATAGTGTTGCAGAAACAATCACACAGAATAATGGTGCAATCAATATCTATGAGAAAGATGATTGGCTTATTGTTGATGTATTAATGCTAAGCCAATAATTTGAAAAAGCATATATCTCAGAGCTTATGCCTGAGATATATGCTTTTTTGCATCAGAGCTATTCTTCAAAGGGAAAATGGCTCTTTTTGTTTATGTAAATCTTCAAAAGAGTAATTTGAAATCATTAGAGAAAACCAAAAAAAAACTCATACAAGGAAATACTAGCTGTATGATATATTTTGTGCCATACTATATATGCTGAAAGAAGGATTTAGTTAGAGAGATATTCCGCATGATTGCCCTAATTGGCAGAATGTACATTATCATTACGATATCTGGTCAAAACCCAATGATGACGGACTAAGTTTGCTTAATCTTATTTTGCATGAATTGGTCGAAATGAAATGATTATTATAAATTCTAAAAGTATCCAAAATGCATATATAGCTGAAAACAAAGGATATTATGCAGGAAAAAACTTCAGGAATAAAGCTACATATTGGTGTAGATATTCTTGGATTTTCTCATTTAATTATGATAACCACAGCAGATGTTACAGACCATAATGGTGCAATTGATATGGTCGATTATTATTGTGAAAATACTGAAAATCTTTATTATGTTAAGAAAATTCTTGTTGACGAAGGTTATACCGGTCAGAATTTTGCCGTCATTCCGAAACGTTCTTTTGGCTTGTCTAACAAATGTCGTTTACTTTGGAAAAACTGCGAAAGACTTCTTAAAAATTCTTTTCAGATATTTTTCTCTTGCTTTTATTCGTATTATTCTCAGAAGATACTAAACAGACTCTTATAGTTTTGCCTATAAAAAGGAATTTCTCAAAATAATTACAATTATTATTTAGTATAACACAACACACATCACCTAAACCGAACTATGGTATGAGTGGTATAGTTTTTGGGTATGAAATGCAAATTTCAATGTATTTCATACCCAAAAAGAAAGCATTTCATACCATAACATGTAATTAAATTTCATCAATATGATATAATCTAATGAATACTTCAACTTTTTTTGTAAGGTCAACAACTCAAAAACAATATCTTTATAAAGCATAATTATTCGGCCTTATATGCCGAAGGTTATGCTCTTTTTTTATCCCCTTAGTTATTGTCACATAAAGTTTACAATCATCACCTTCCGATTTTGAACCCTTAATTTGTCTTAGTATTTCTAGGAGGGCAAATAAGGCTCATTCTCAAAACTGAATATGGAGGGAGGAAAAGCTATGTCTACTCCCCCGCATAATAAAAATGACAAAATGGAACTTGAGATTTTCGATAGTTTCAGTAAAACAGTGATGAGAAATACAAGCAGAAATATAGCCTCTGCTTCTAAAATCATAAAGACAAATGAAACTGTCAGTACAGATACAGTACAGTACATACTTGGAACACAAGGCGAGAGAGAAATTTATCCGTCTGAACATATTATCAATGACGGAAAAGGTCACAGCTGTGTTATAACAACGGAATGGCTGTATCAGGCTATGCTCCTGCTGACAGCAAAACAGAAAGAGGTGATAATTTTGGAATTCTGGTACGGAATGTCTGTTTCCGATATTTCCGAAACATTACATATTTCCAAACGTTCCGTATTTGAAAGGAAGAAAAACTCATTTAACAGCATCCGAAATTACTATGAAAGGAATCGAAAATAATGGAACTTGATTATGAAACTGTGCGCCGTGCCATAAAAGGCGACCATAATGCGCAGACCAAACTTCTGAACCACTATGACGGTTACATAAATGCCTTGTCAACTGTTATTGAAGTCAGATCGGACGGTACGGAACGCCGCTATGTAGACGAGGATATGAAAGCAGAGATACAGACAAAGTATCTTGAGGCACTTCCAAAGTGCAGGGTGATAAAATGATACCGACAGATTTATTTGAATTTGCCTACGTACCGGATTGGTACGTACAATTAGATGAACTTACTGAGATAATACTGCCCGAATCTTGGCGATTTAAGAAACCTACATGTGAAACTAAAAATTTTGATACCCCAATTCTGGAACGATATATCAACTTGATTTTCAGAAAACAGAGCATTGACCACAATACAGCACCTGATACACTATCGGCACAGGGATTTTTCCATATTGAAAATGAACGTGCCTGCTTTCATACCGGACTTTACACACAGAGATATAAAGCAGTTTATGCCTGTTTTGAAAGAAATAAAAAACAAAATTCCACTTTAAAATGGTATTTCAACGGATTCTGTGATGAGGTCTCTCCGAATCTGAAATATATACATCCCCTGCCAAACAAGCCATACTTTCCGGCTATGAAGAATGGAGTTAATTTTATCCCGGAATGGCCGATCCGAGTAAATGTCGATCACATCTTAGGTGATGAAGAAAACCTTGAACGTATTCCATCCAAAATTCGCAAGGCAAAGAATCTGCCGCTGTTACTGGAAACAGCGGTAGAACTTGCAAGAAGAAAGTCTGTTATAGAACCCAGTATCATTGTTCCGCAGGGATACCAGAACAGATTACAGTATCTGTTGCCTGTATGCCTAACAAATATGGTCAAGCCTGATCTTGCTATGACGCTTTCAGTCATGGACGGTTATTATCTTGGAAACACCTGTCTGACACTTGAAATGGCATATCTGAACGCCAGAATGATCGTACATCCAATAGCTAAATGGCTAACAGACTTAGTAAAATAATCACTACATATAAAATCAGAAAGTCCAACAAGTTGCACTGAGTTTGTAGCTTGCCGGACTTTTTTATTTTTGAAAATCGTTATTATAGGCGTGGATTCAGAACCTGGAATTTATAAATGTGAAAGTTTTGTGAATTTTTCTCAAATAGGAAATGGGCTTTCCTATATAGGTTGTACAATGAATATAGAAGATCAAAATCGGAAGGAGGGGAAAAGCTGTGAATGCAATCGAACGCAGGGAAGAAATTATGCGTATTTTGATTATAAGACGTCATGAAACCATGCAAGTTCTTGCAGATGAATTGGGCGTAACAGACAGAACAATTCGTAATGATATTACTATACTTACAGCCAAGTACCCTCTGAAAACGAGCCGAGGTGTGGGCGGTGGAGTTTCGGTTCCTGATTCGTTTAATCCACATAAAAATATTCTTTCAATGGAGCAAATAAATGTTTTGGAAGAATTGATTCCAAAGGCAACCGAATATCAGCAAACTATAATTAAGCAAATTTTATCTGCATTTGGCACTAATACATATCTTACCTGCAAAGCATAAGGAGAAACACAAAAATGAAAGAAATCCTAAAAATCCCAATCAAAGCAAATTTGTATCAGCACCAACAGAACGCCTGCCGATTTGCCTGCGAACGCTTCGGAGTCCTGCCGTCCGAAGTACATAGCAACGGAGTTGCACTACTGATGGAAATGGGCTGTGGCAAAACAATTACCAGTATTGCAATAGCAGGAATCCTGCATGAGTATCGACGTATTAAAAGAATTCTTATCACAGCACCGCTATCAATCCTCGGCGTGTGGGAGCAGGAATTTGAACGTTTTGCTGACTTCCCATATCAGCTGACAGTTCTGAAAGGCAGCAGTTCTCAGAAAAAAGAACAGCTTTCAAAACTGCATGGAAATACTCTGCAAATAGCAGTAGTCAATTATGAATCTGCATGGAGATTGGAAAAAGAACTTCTTAGCTTTGACGCTGACATAATTATTTGTGATGAAGCACATAAAATTAAGGAAAACCGCACATCTCAGTCCAAAGCAATGCATCATTTAGGCGATAAGGCAAGGTATAAACTTCTACTGACCGGAACGCTTATCACCAATAAGGAAATCGATGTATTTTCGCAATATCGTTTTCTGAACAGCGAAATCTTTGGGACAAGTTTCTATATATTCCGCAACAGATATTTTGATATGTGTGGTTATGGAAATCATATCCCTGTTTTCAAGAAACAGATGATGAGTGATTTTCTGCAAAAATTGCATTCTATTGCTTTTCGTGTTACAAAATCAGAATGCCTTGATTTACCCAAAATTACGGAAGAAATCCGCACTGTAGAATTGGAATCAAAAGCAATGAAACTGTACAAACAGCTTGAAAAAGAAAGCTTTGCAGAACTTGCAGATTCTGAAGTTTCAGCAGTAAATGTTCTAACTAAAATGCTTCGTTTATCGCAAATGACAGGCGGTCACTTAACCGATGACGAAGGAGATACAACTGCTGTCAGTACGGCAAAACTGGACGCACTATCCGATATTCTCGATACCATGCTTGCTGAGGATAAAAAGCTGGTCATCATGGCAAGATTCGTGCCGGAGCTGAACGATATTCAGAAACTGCTCGAAAAGAAAAATATCGGATACGCTTCTGTGCGCGGCGGTATTTCTGACCGTGCCGAGGAAATCAGAAGATTTCAGGAAGACGCAGAATGCCGTGTATTTGTAGGACAAATCGCAGCAGCAGGACTTGGCATCACACTGACGGCAGCTTCAACGATGGTGTTTTACAGTTTGGACTATTCCATGTCTAATTTTGAACAAGCAAAGGCAAGAATCCACAGAGTGTCGCAGACCGAAAACTGTCTGTATATCTATCTTATCGCAAAGAATACGGTCGATGCAAAAATCCTGCGTTCTCTGCGTGATAAGGTGGATTTAGCGAGAACACTGGTTGACGATTATCGTAACGGAATCAATCCGTTTCAGGAAAAGGAGGGCTAAAATGGAAATGAGTATGTATGAACTTGCAGAAAAATTAAAGGTTCTCCGTGAGGAGAAAAAAGACGCAGAACAGCGTGTCAAGGACATCAACGCCGAAATCGATAAAACAGAATATGCACTGGTTCAGCTTATGGCAGAAACGGAAACACAAAACTTCACCCGTGCAGGAACAATGTTTTCGCTGACTACAAAGACCCGTGCTTCCGCAGTGGCAGGTCATAAGGACGAGCTGTACTCTGCTTTGAAAGAGAACGGATTCGGCGATCTGGTTTATGAAACTGTCAACGCAAACAGCCTGTCCGCCTTTGTCAAGGAGCAGATTGCAGAAAACCAGGATACCGTTCCGGAATGGCTGAACGGACTTGTAAATGTCTATGAGCAGACCTCTGTATCTGTTCGCAAATCTACGAAATGAAAGGATTCATAACTATGAAGAATGAATTGATGGAAACAAATAATACAGGCTATCTTGCATTACAGGACTTTGATCTTGCTAATGTGATGAGTGCGGAAATGGACGGACTATCAACAACTTTTGAGCGTATCAAGATACCGTCAGGCGGCGGAATCATGTTTGAGATCCCAGGTGATGATCCCGATGAACCGGAAACTGTCAAAGAGTTTTCGGCAGTTATCCTTTATCAGCACTCTTTGAATGCCTACTACAAAAGTGAATATCAGGGCGGCTCGAATCCTCCTGACTGCGGCAGTTTTGACGGCCATAACGGCGAGGGCACTCCCGGCGGTAATTGTGATACCTGCCCGCTTAATCAGTACGGTTCCGGCAAAAATGGTGCAAAAGCCTGCAAGAATCGCCGCCGTCTATATTTGCTTCGTGAGGGTGAGATTTTCCCGATGATATTGTCTTTGCCGACAGGTTCATTGAAAGCATTTACACGTTATCTAATGCGTGTGATTCCGAAGTACAAAACCTCAAATGCTGTGGTGACAAGATTCACGCTTAAAAAAACATCGAGCAACACAGGTATCAATTACAGTCAGGCACAGTTTTCTGTGGAACGTGCCTTGTCGCCTGAGGAATATCAGCTGATCTCTGCTATGACGGAACAGGTCAAGGCTCTCAGCAAAAATGTTGGCTATGATGCGGAGGACACATTGAATATCGACCCCGAAACCGGCGAAATTATCGAGCCACTGAATTGAGGAGGATATTATGGAAAATTACAGATGTGTCACTTCGGTGCAGGAAATTCAAGATTACATAGGCAATGCAACGATTGTCGCTTTTGACTACGAAACTGCACCGGACGAGCCTTATCGCACAGAAGCAAAAGTTGCTCTCGATCCGCATAAAAGTCATATTGCAGGGTGCAGTTTTTCTGTGAAAGAGCATACAGGGATCTATATCCCTGTTGCTCATAAAATCGGAGAAAATATTGATAATACGTTGTTTTTGAAATTTCTGCAAACATTTCTTACAAATAAAAATATTATCAAAATTGCCCATAATATCGCTTTTGAATCTTCTGTATCCTATCATCAGGACATCGTGATTCAACTGCCTGTGTATGATACGATTTGTGCCGCTCAGATGACCTTGAAAAGCAATTATGAGTTTCGCAAACTTGCTGACAGTGGTTTGAAAAAGCTTGCATCGGAAATTTGTCACGAACCTCTGCCTACATTTTCAGATGTCACAAATGGCAGGCATTTTGATGAACTGGACGCACAGGATTCTGAAACGGTGCGTTACGGCTGTGCGGACTCTGATTTTGCACTTCGGCTGTATCATATCTTTAATAACTGGTTTGACCAATTCTTGCCAAAACATCGGTATATTGTGGAGCACATAGAATCTCCCACAGCAGTATATCTTGGCATTATGAAGCACAACGGTGTACCAGTTGATGCGGATTTGATGAAATTCCATCAGCAGGAAGCAGAAAGTCAGATACAGCGTATCAGGAACGAGATAAATATGCTTATCGGTGATGTTGAAATCGGTGCAAACTGTGGTACAAAAGCGTTCAAGGATTATCTTTATCAGACTTTGAAGCTGCCTGTTATGAAAGTTACTGCGTCAAATAAAGAAGCGGCAGATGATGCGTCCATGATCATGCTGAAGGAATGGTGTGATGTGAATCGTCCTGAACTTTCAAATCTTTTCACATTGGTGCAGGAATACCGTAAATGGGGAAAAATCAAATCTACATACATTGACGGATATCTGAAATGCATCAATTCTGCAACGGGCAGGATTCATCCGGATTTCTTTGCACTTTCAACTGAAACAGGACGTATGAACTGTCGTAATCCAAATTTGCAAAATTGCCCAAGAAAAAGCAACGACCCCATTGGCATCCGTAACTTTATCAAAGCACCGGAAAATCATATTATCCTTTCACTTGATTTTTCACAGATTGAACTGCGTGTGGGAGCATTCTACTGCCGTGATAAAACCATGATGGAAACCTATAAAAACGGCGGTGATATTCATGCTGCGACGACTTCTGTAATCTTCGGCTGTACTTACGAAGAAGCACAGGACAAGCATTGCAGGGAGTACAAGGAACAGCGTACTATTGCCAAAAATGTAAACTTCGGAACATTTTACGGACTGTTTCCGAAAGGTCTGCAAAGTACGCTGAAATTCAAGGCTGGCGTAGAAAAATCGGTTGATGAATGCTCTGAAATCATCGCAAATTTGAAAGCCGGATATCCTTCACTGACAACTTGGCAGGAGGAAACAAAGCGAGATGTTGCAAGAAAAATGTATATCGAAACATGGCTCGGACGCAGACGTTATCTTCCCAATATCCGCAGTGAAAACTGGGGACTAAAGTCCTTTGCAGAACGATGCGCATTGAATACGCCGATTCAAGGAACAGCTGCGGATATTTTGAAACTTGCCATCGTTCGCATTTTAGAAGGTCTGCCGTCACGCCCTTGGCTGAGACCGATTTTGCAAATCCACGATGAACTGACTTTTATTGTTCTGAAAGAAAAGTTGAATGAAGCAGTAAATTTTATCCGTAAATGTATGGAAAAACAGCCGTTTCCTGAGTTTGACCTGCCGCTTGTGGCGGAAGCGTCTGCCGGAGAAACATTCGGTAATTTAGAGGAACTGGAGGGATAAGTTTGGCATCAACGCACAACAGTGAAGGATATTATTCCCCTACGGAATTTGAAGCAATGAGAAGAATAGAGAGCGAGGAGCGTAAAGCACGCCATTTAGTCGCCTTTCGTCCTCTGGTATATATCTGTTCTCCCTATCGTGGCAATACAAATCTTAACATTGAAAACGCACGGAAATACAGCCGTTTTGCAGTCATGCATCATAGTATTCCATTTGCACCGCATCTACTTTTTCCGCAGTTTTTGGACGATACCCTTGGTGAAGAACGGCAGACGGCAACGTTCATGAATTATGTTATGCTGACCAAATGTGTGGAATTATGGGTATTCGGCAGTCATGTTTCTGAAGGCATGGCAGTGGAGATAAAGTGGGCAAAACGCAGGCATATGCCTATTCGTTATTTCACGGAAAAAATGGAGGAAGTCTTATGAATATATCGGCACAGGATGTCATAAACGTTATGTTTAATCCCGATGATACGGTGAATCTACGTGTTTTCGACGACAGAAAAGAGGGCATTTTCACAGGTGCAAAATTATCTGTTGAAGCTGGAAAATTCTTTGCAGTAGAATCTACTTTGAGGGAACATAACAAGAAAAATCGTGGTATATTTTTCGTAGTAAACTCCGGCGGTCAGACCGATGACAGCATCACTCGTATCAACGCACAGTTTGTGGAGATGGACGATAAGACTTTTGAGGAACAGCAGGCTCTGATAGATGCGTTTCCTCTGCCGCCGTCTATGGTTATCAAAACGAGAAAATCTCTGCATACATACTGGTTTGTGAAAGATGCAAAAGTAGTGAAATTCCGTCCGATTCAGAAGGCATTAGTATCATATTTCGGCGGTGATCCTGCCTGCGTTAATGAAAGCCGTGTCATGCGTCTGCCGGGATTTTATCACTGCAAAAAAGAGCCTGTTTTAGTGGAATGTATCTCATTTCATCCGGAACGGAGATATACGCAGGAGCAGATTGCGGAGATTTTGAATGTTACAGAAAAAGCAGATGTTTCTGAAACAGAAGAAAAAACTGTTTCAGACGGCACTGAAATGGGTTTAAAACTGATAGAAGCACAATGTAATTTTATTCAGCATTGCCATGATAATGCAACAAACCTTTCAGAGCATGACTGGTATGCCATGATCACAAATCTTGTACCATTTCAGGGCGGAATTGAAAAGGTTCATGCACTATCTAAGGATTATCCTGCATATACGAAACAGGAAACAGACAGTAAGATTTCACATTTTCAGAAATCCGGAACCGGTCCGATGACTTGTAAAATTATCGCTGAAAAAGGATATCAGTGTCCAAAGCTAAAAAGTGGAGAATGTACCTGCAAATCTCCTGCTTCTCTTGCATATCTGCCGCCTTCATTAGATGGAATAAAGATACTTGCAGATACGCTTGAGGTGAGCATTTCTGAAATGGACAACTTGCAGACTGTCAGGCATTTTATTGGGGAATATTTATTCAGTCTGGACGTAATAAGTGCTAATGCGGTAATCAGTCATTTACTGAAGGAGAAGTTTCATTTTAAGCAGGCTGATGTAAAACCTTTGCTGCAATATCACAAAGAAATATACCGTAAATTTGAAGCTGCGAAACGTTCTAAGGAACACAGGCAATCTTCAGCACAGATACCTTCATGGTATGAAGCAACAGAACGAGGACTCAAGTTTCTGCCCGATATTCTTGCAGCAGATATGGCAAAAAATACTGCGGCGTTTTATGCTGCCGAGCAATATTATCGCTATGAACACGGCGTATACAGTGAAATTTCAGAATTAGATGCTAAAAATATGGTTCGGGAAAAAATGCTTCCCGGCAATACAAAGCTGTCGCAGATAAGCGATGCAGAAGGACAATGGAGGATGCAGATCCAGCGTGATGTGCGTGAACTCAATGCGAATCCATATATTATCAATGTCAGAAACGGTTTGTATAACGTTCTTGAAAATAAGCTGACGGAACATAATTCCGAATATTTATCGACAGTACAGCTTGCAGTAGACTATACGCCTGGTGCGGATTGTCCAAGATTCAAGCAATTTTTACATGAAGCGTTGGATGATGAACAGATCCTTTTAATTCAGGAAATGCTGGGATATTTTCTTATTCCTGTCAACAGAGCACAGAAGAGTTTTGTCATTGTAGGAGAAGCCGGTGCAGGAAAATCAAAGCTGTTGCTTGTACTGAACGACATTCTTCTGGGAAAGGAAAATGTCAGCAATGTATCCTGGCAATCATTGAATGAACGATTTAAAACGGCAGAGTTGTTTGGTAAATTGGCAAATATCTTTGCTGACCTTCCAACAAAAAACATAGATGATAATGGTATCTTCAAAGCTCTTGTCGGTGAAGATTATCTGACTGTGGAACGTAAAAATAAGAATCCGTTTTCATTTCAGCCCTATGCAAGACTTCTTTTCTCCTGTAACAAGATACCAAGAAATTACGGCGATAAATCGGAAGGTTTTTATCGTAGACTGATTATTGTCAGATTTAATCATGCAGTGCCTGAAGAAAAACGTGATCCAGATTTATTGGAGAAATTTCGTATGGAATCAGATGGCATATTTCTATTCGCACTGGAGGGGTTAAGACGTTTAATGAACAATCATTTCAAGTTTTCCGAAACGCAGGCAAACGCACAAGAACTTCAGAAATACCGTGAGGACAGCAATAGCGTGCTTTCATTCGTCAAGGAATGCTGTGAAATTTCAGTGAATGGTGAAGTCAGCAGGACAGAGCTGTTCAATCGTTATAAGGAATACTGTACTGATTCCGGACTTGCACCTTTTGCACAGAGGAACTTCAATGCAGAGTTAGAGAATAATTTTCCATCAGTGCATAAGGCTACGGATAAACTCGGAAAAAGACGTACATGGAGAGGTCTGTGTTTTTGTGAATATGAAGATTGACGGCTTTGACGACAATTTGCCAATGTGTTCGAAATCAGGTGAGAAAACCTAAAGGCAGCTTGACCTTTTTGACACCAAAATCCTATTTCTTTTTATTTATATATATTATACACATACATATATATGTATCTATTTTTAGATAGAAATAGTAATAATGTAAAATAAGCTGTCAAACTTGTAAGGAGGATAGAAATGAAAGAATCAGATATTGTAAGGGCAATTTTGAAATACCTGAAAACCGTGCCAGATTGCTTTTGCTGGAAGGAGCATGGCGGTATGTACGGAACGGCAGGTATTCCCGATATTATTTGCTGTTATTGTGGAAAATTTGTGGCTTTTGAGGTTAAGACGGAAAAAGGCAGAACCACGGCTTTGCAGAATTCAGTTATCAACAAAATACAGAAATGCGGTGGAAAAGCTGTTGTTGTCAGGTCTGTTAATGAGGTAAAGGCAGTAATAGAGGAGGTAAAACAGTAATGAGTGTAATCTGGCAGTATTTAGACAAAAGAAGTGCGGCAATCAATGCTCTCAAGGACTACAGCAGTATGAAATACATACTGGAACATACTGATGAGGAGATTGCCGACATTCATGATAACATGATATCTATCAGCAGTCCTGAATTTACAGATATGCCACATGGCAGTTTCAATCCGCAGTCTGGCGAAATTCGTCTTACTGCTGCAATTGATGAAATCGATGTTCTGCGTGAGCGTTGCCGTCAAGCAAAGGAATATATGGAATGGTTTCAGCCTGCCTGGGATACGCTTTCTGAAGATGAACGCTATGTGCTGGAGCAGTTTTATTGGGAAGAGGAAGATAGGCAGATTGATGCTGTCTACAATATCTGCGATCATTTTCACATTGAACGTTCTTCAGCATATAACAAGAAAAATCGTGCAGTAAATCACCTGACTCTGCTTCTCTATGGAAAGGCATGAGTAATATTATGGACGAAATATCCTTGCAGAAGTGATATAATAATATCATGAAAATTTACGAATAGCCTTTGCAGAGAAATCCGCAAAGGCTAATTTTATACCCGAAGGAGGAGCGTTATGCTTGCAAAGAAAGTTTTAAGAAACGGCATCGGTCTGAACAGCCGTATCAGAAAGCAGACGGTGATTTACCACGATTGGAAGTCTATGGCGGTGGAAATTGATAAAGATGAGGTGCATGAAATTGTTGAGTCTGCCTGGAATGACTTGATTGATTCTATCCGCATGAAGCGTAATCTTGAAGAGATTATCATGGCTAACAATAACGCTGATCAACGTGAGATTCTTCGTTTGCATTATTTTTACGGAGCAACTTGGACAGCCATTGCAGATGAACTAAACGACACAGTTGAGTGGGTAAAGGAACAGCATAAAAAGGCTTTGAAAAAAATTCCTATTGAAGTGTCTGACTGTTATGAGGATTGTGACTGCTGCAATGCCGAAGAAGAGTAAGCACCCTTGCGGTTACCCAGGCTGTTCACAGCTTGTTGATGCAGGGCAAAGATACTGCGAGAAGCACAGACAGCCTGACAGACCGTCAGCTTCCAAGCGTGGCTACAACAGCAAGTGGCGTAGGCTCAGTAAAGCTTACCTCCGCAAACACCCGATGTGTGTACGTTGTATGCAGCAAAGACGATACGTTCCTGCAACAGTTGTCGATCACATACAACCACACCGCAGCAACCCTGTTTTGATGTGGGATGAATCCAACTGGCAAGCCTTATGCAAACCCTGTCACGATAAAAAGACATGGACGGAAGATAAGAATCCGGAATATTATTACTGACAATTTGCATTACAGAGTATTGACAACAGCTTTCTTTTGTGCTATAATAACAGTAGAAGAATAGCACTTGAAAGGAGCTAACATTCATGTTAACAAGTACAACGTTTAGAATGGATGAAGAATTGAAGTCACAGTTGCGTGAACTGCTTGACAATCTTGGACTTGATATGAGTACCTACTTTGTCATGTCCGCAAAGCAGGCAGTCAGAGAACAGGGCATTCCCTTTAAGGTGACGATGGACGTACCGAATGCCGAAACCGTAAAGGCAATGCGTGAAACACAGAATAACATCGGTTTGAGCAAGGGCTTCGCTTCGGTGGCAACACTGATGGAGGACCTCAATGCTGACGATTAAATATCAGACCGCCTTCAAAAAGGACTTCAAGCGTATACAGAAGAGAGGCTATGACCTCAGTCTGTTGGAGGATGTTATCACTAAGCTTGCCGAGCAGCAAGCACTTGAGCCTGCAAGAAAAGACCATGCATTAAGCGGCAATTGGAAAGGCTTTCGTGAGTGTCACATTACACCCGATTGGCTTTTAATCTATCAGGTACGAGAGAACGAGCTTGTGTTGGTTTTGACGCGCACAGGCACACACGCTGAATTATTCGGATTATAACGAAAAGAGCATCTGCACATTGCAGGTGCTTTTTTGTTGCACTCTGGGAGTCGGAGTTGATCCGCCGGGGGTATAAAAACCTCTAAAAATGGACAAAACATTGACCGGTGGGCAAGCTTACGAAAATTAAAAGCGAAACCTAAGACGGTATATAACCAAAATCAAAGAACCCTATAAATTTCGTTATTTTCCCGACATCATCGTCGGGATTTTTTATGCTCATTTTTGATTTTTGTTTGAATTTTAGCAGGAGGTGATGATGTGGCGAAAGATGGTACAAACCGTGGTGGTGCAAGACCGGGTGCGGGACGTCCGAGAAAAGCACTGGCGGATAAGATTGCCAGCGGAAATCCTGGTGGCAGAGCCTTGACGCAAATCAAGGTGCCGGATAATTTACCTGACCTCATCGGAGAAGATATGCCACAGCCGAGTGAAATTCTATCAGCACAGCAGAAGAATGGAAAGCCACTCGGTGCAGACAAAATTTACAGAGATACTTGGCTATGGCTAAAAGGCTTCAAGTGTGAACGGCTTGTTTCTCCTGCACTGCTTGAGCAGTATGCAATGTCTGTTGCAAGATGGATTCAGTGTGAAGAAGCCATCAGCACTTACGGCCTTCTTGGTAAACATCCAACGGTTTCGAATTCTCCGATTCAAAGCCCGTTTGTTGCAATGAGCCAAAGTTTCATGAAACAGGCACAGCAGATATGGGGACAGATTTATCAGATTGTCCGTGAAAATTGCTCCGAAGAAGTAAACCTCACAGGCGAAATGGACATGATGGAACAGCTGCTACGCAGCAGAAAGTGAGGCATCTATGGCAAAACTTCAAAAGATGAAAATCAGCAATGGCGATAAACTCGGAAGCCTTCTTATACTCAAAGAGTGCGGTAGAAGTAAATTCGGTCATCTTCAGTATCTTGTCAGATGCGACTGTGGCAAAGAATATATCAGCAACCGTGCATCGCTTCTTAAAACAAAACCTTGCTGTCCTGATTGTTCCAGAAAAAATAAACTGCATCGTTCTCCCAAACTCTCTGTCGGTGAAATTGTGAATAACTGGGAAGTTGTTTCAATACGTTTTGATAATATAAAAAAGCAAAATGTGTATATTTGTAGATGCCAGCTTTGCGGGAATTTTACAGATAAAAACCATTCTGAAATTAAATTGAGGAAAGGAAACCGCTGTCAGAAATGTACCCCTGATTACCACTTTCGTATCAAGGATAACTGTGCCTATGGCACTCTTCCAAACGGAGAACAGTTCATCATTGATGCCGCTGATGTACAGCGTGTGTCAGAAATATTCTGGCATATGGGAAAAGACGGTTATATAATCTATACAAAGCCTGGAACGACAACAATCCGACTCCATAATTTCATCATGAATGTTACACCGAATAAAAAATTTCATATAGATCACATCAACCGTAACAGAAGTGACTGCCGCAAATGTAACCTACGTCTTGTTACAGTGCAGCAGAATTGTATGAATTCCAGTGTGATACATAGTTCAGCTACAGGGTTAAGAGGTGTAACATTCGATAAATCATGTGGCAACTACAAAGCACGTATCGGACTAAACGATAGCAGAATCTATCTTGGTTCTTCACAAGACCCTGTGGAATGTGCGCAGATGTACAATTGGGCTGCCCCAATTATTTTCGGTGAGTTTGCTGGAGAACTGAATGATGTTCCTGAACCGCCTGAATGGATAAAGCGACAGGTTGAGAGAAAATGTAAACCGTATCTGATTGAAGCAATGGTAGCCACACAGCCGTATGGCTTTACTTTTGTAAATTTGAAAGGAGCTTAAGATGAAAGCAGATGTTCAATTCTGGAGAGAATTAAAACAACAGCGTAGCAATATGACAAAACAGCAATACAGAACCATTAAGGGACAGGCTATCAAAGGCAACATTGATGCTGCCCGAAAAGGTATGCTCAGAATTCAGCAGAGGAGGAATTACAGATGACAACAACCACAGAATTTCAGCTTGTTGACATCAACAAGTTAGTGCCTTATGCAAATAATGCTCGTACACACAACAAAGAACAGATTCTGAAGCTTCGTTCTTCCCTGCGTGAATTCGGATTTGTCAATCCTGTCATCATTGATAAAGAATATAACGTTCTTGCCGGACACGGCAGGATTGAAGCTGCAAAGGCTGAAAATATTTCAGAAATCCCTTGTGTATTTGTTGACCATCTGACGGAAGCACAGAAGAAAGCGTATATTCTTGCTGATAATCGTATGGCGTTAGATGCTGGCTGGGATGATGAACTGCTTGCTGTTGAGATGGAAGAACTCCAGAATCTCGGTTTTGACCTTGGTCTTACAGGTTTCGATGAATCTGAAATTGCTGATCTGTTTGCAATTGACAGTGATGAAGCGAAACAGGATGATTTTGATGTAAATGCAGAACTTGAAAAGCCCTGCAAATCAAAAACAGGCGATATCTGGCATCTTGGAAAGCATACCGTTATCTGCGGTGATTCAACTTTTCCTGAAACGTTCAACGCTCTGCTTGGCGATACAAGAGTAAATCTTGTCTGTACAGATGCACCATATTTTGTCGACCTGAACAGCACATCAGGAAAAATCAGAAACGACAATCTCAACGATAAAGAAGCATACGAATTCCTTATGAAAGTATTCAAAAATCTGCACGAATATATGCAGAGAGATGCAAGTTTCTATGAATTCTATGCCACTTCAAAAGCGAGAATTTTTCATGATGCTTTTGAAGATGCCGGCTTCAAAGTTGGTGCAGGTCTTGTCTGGAAGAAAGACCGTCTTGTTCTTACAAGAACTGACTGGAAATATATCCACGAACCTATTATTTTTGGCTGGAAGAAAGACGGAAAGCATAACTGGTATGGCGACCAAAAGCAAGTAACTGTATTTGAATTTGATCGTATCAAAAACAGCAAAGAGGACGGCTGCGGACATCCATCAAGCAAACCTGTTCCGCTTATCGCCTATCTTATTGGTTTATCAACGCAGACAAATGCTTTAGTACTTGATTGCTTTTTAGGTTCAGCGTCTACGCTTGTTGCCTGCGACCAGCTTGACAGAATTTGTTACGGCATAGAGTTTGAACCGAAGTTTGTTGATGTAGCCGTTGAAAGATACATAAAACTCCATGATGGGAAATCTGATGATGTGTATTTGATTCGTGATGGTAAAAAAATTGAGTATAAGGATGTGAGTGTGCCTGATGCGTAATTATCCACTCACCCTTGGCAGTCTTTTTGATGGCTCAGGAACATTTCCTATGATGGCCATGCTTTCAGGCATCATGCCTGTCTGGAAATCAGAAATTGAACCTTTTCCTATCGCTGTAACTGAAAAACGGTTGCCTTTTGTAAAGCACCTTGGTGACATCAACTGTATCAACGGTGCGGAAATTGAACCTGTGGATATTATCACCTTTGGCTCGCCTTGCACCGACCTTTCAGTTGCAGGCAAGCGTCAGGGCTTGAATGCAGAGCGTTCAGGACTTTTCTTTCAGGCAATCAGAATCATAAAGGAAATGAGAGGTGCAACCAATGGAAAATATCCGAGATTTGCAGTGTGGGAAAATGTCACGGGAGCATTCTCCTCAAATGGCGGAGAAGATTTCCGATGTGTCCTTGAAGAACTCTGTCAGGTTAAAGACCCAGACATTTCTATCCCTAAACCTAAAAAGTGGACAAAAGCAGGAAATATCATGGGAGATGATTTCTCTCTTGCCTACCGAACATTCGATGCTCAGTACTGGGGTGTACCCCAAAGAAGAATGCGTATCTACCTTGTCGCAGATTTTGATGGCGGATGTGCCTCAAAAATATTATTTGAGTCAGAAGGCGTGTCTGGGTATTCTGCGGAGAGCTTCAGAGCGTGGCAAGAAACTTCCCGAAGTTTTGGAACTTGCTTTGAAAAAACAGGCTCAGGTCTGATGTTCGAGAATCATTCTCAAGATACCAGATACACAGGACCTCTTAATGTTGCTCAGACTGTATCTGCAACCTATGGAACAGGCGGAAACAATCAGCCTTTTGTAGTGGAAAATTTTCATAAAACTTATGGCATCTGCGGAAAATACAGCAACTCCATGCTGTCAAACAATCCAAACAGCGGATTTTATGAAGCTGAAACTTCCAGAACCATTGATACCAGCAATCAGTCTCCTTGCAAAAATCAAGGCGGAATTGTAGTTTTAGAGGGAAACGGCTCACGTCCGTCACATCATGGTGACGGATACAAGGAATCGGAAACTATGTACACGCTGAATTGTACTGAAAATCACGCTGTTTCATATGGAATCGGCAGACCTGCAATGAATCAGGGTTACAATACACGATTCAGTTTTCAGATTGAAAAGGAAAAATCCCCGACACTTGTTGCATCAGGTGCAGGCGGAATTGCTCATCCGAAATACTCCACAAGCAAAAATTCTCATCATACTGTTGCTGAAAAGGAAAAAGCAAATACGCTTGTGGCATCGGATTACAAAGATCCGCCTGTTGTCAATGACAGCACTCCTGAAATTGAATACATCGTAAGACGACTGACACCGCAGGAATGTGCGTTACTGCAAGGTATGCCGACCTGGTGGTGTGATGATATCAGCATTGAAAATCCGACTGATACGCAGATTGACTGGTGGCAGAATGTTTTTGAAACATACAACAAAGCTGTTGGTAAGACCTGCAAACCAAAATCCCGTAAGCAGATTGAAAAATGGCTGAGGAATCCGTACTCCGATAGTGCCGCTTATAAAATGTGGGGAAATGGGTGTGCTTCAAGCAATGCTTTATTTGTGCTGACAGGAATCGCCTATTATGCACAAAACGAGGGGAAATAATTCTACATATCCCACACTTGATATCTGTGGCATTCAGAGTTATCATGTGTACTACCGAAAAGGAGGTCAAACATATGATAATTGAATTTCAGCTTATAGGAGAAAAGCGAAAAGAACTGGTGAATACCATCAGCGAGATCATTGGAGTTCCTGCCGAATATCAGTTCATGCCGACTTGTGCATACAAAATTGGTGACTTTTACACCATTAGCAAAGAAGGCAACCTTGAAATCAGCGATTCAGCAGATGGAAAAGAGGTTGAAATGCTGATTAGTGAACTTGCAAGCAGAGGGTATGAAATTCCGTCAGCAAATAAACTGACCGTTCAGATGCCTGCGGACTTCTTCACAGAACATACCCTGAACAATCTCCAACAAATCTGCAAAAATAAATCCGTCCTGTTTCAGGCAGCTTTCAAAACAGATTTATTGGACATTATTCAGTCTGATGATAAAGTAGAATTTCCTTGGTTCACCATTGAAAATGATGATGACACCGATGCCTACTGCACTTTCATTTCCATGCTCTGCGAATTTGCAAAAAATCAAAAACGCATCAACAACAAGCCTGAAACTACTGACAATCCAAAATACACAATGCGTTGTTATCTTCTTCGCCTTGGTATGATTGGTGCAGAGTACAAGTCAACAAGAAAGGTACTGCTCAGAAATCTTTCAGGCAGTTCAGCATTCAGGAAGGCGGGTAATTCAAATGAAGTTTCCGAATAAAGCATATCTTGAAAATCTCAGAAAACAGTATCCTGTTGGAACAAAGATACAGCTGATTTCTATGCGAAATGAAAAATATCCCATTCTTCCCGGAACAATCGGTGAGGTTACTCACATTGATGATCTGGGTTCCATACACATGAAATGGCAGAACGGCTCTTCTCTTGCCCTGATTCCCGAAGTGGATTCTTTCAAGGTTGTGGCAGCCGAAAAATAAGCAAGAACCTATTCCATCGTACTGTATTTTACCATAGAAAATCAAGTAAAGCAAGACTGTATATTACACAATCATCTGGCGGATATACAGTCTGTTTTTCTGTTAATTTAGCCGCTTGATATGTCCTCCGTAATGCGGTAATATGTGATACAACGAAAGGGCAGAAAGCCCGAAATTACGGAGGAAAATACCATGAACGCTAAAACAGAAAGACAGATTGAAAACCTGAAAAACCAGACCATCGGGGTGGAAATCGAAATGAACCACATCACCAGAGACCGAGCAGCAAAAATTGCAGCCGACTTCTTCGGAACAAACAGATACGAAAACACGGCAGGCAGAAACGGCTACTGCACCTGGTCAGCATGGGACGCACAGGGCAGAGAATGGAAATTTCAGAGAGACGTTTCCATTGCCGGAGCAGACAGTGAAAAATGCGAACTGGTAACCCCAATTCTGAAATACGAGGACATTGAGACCTTGCAGGAACTGGTCAGAAAGCTTCGCAAAGCTGGAGCAATCAGCCACGCAGGAGTTGGGGCAGGAGTTCACATTCACATCGGAGCAAACGGACACACACCGCAAAGCCTCAGAAATCTGGCAAACATCATGGCAAGCCACGAAAAGCTGATTGCAGATGCTTTGAAAATCGATCAGGGCAGAATGAACAGATATTGCAGAACGGTAAACCCAAGATTCATTGAAGAAC
>ERZ834722.1121-NODE-1121-length-26725-cov-16.055718_pt1 | contig 26725 bp, 36 predicted proteins | sample MGYA00519576_ERZ834722 | MGnify/ENA primary metagenome ERZ834722 (study PRJEB31850, sample SAMEA3708759) | human gut metagenome | biome: human gut; feature: human-associated habitat; material: faeces | place: China | collected 2014 ...
TTGTCGAAGTCCGTCCCTTTCGGGAACTGCCGCCGTATCATGCGGTTAATATTCTCGTTCGTGCCGCGCTCACAAGAGCTATACGCATGGCAGTAATAGACCGTCGTCCGCTTTGCATCCTTGCGGCGAGCGCTCCGCTCGATGCCGTCAGCATCCGCGAACTCGGAGCCGTTGTCTACGGTTATCGTTTTGAAAATCTCATAGAACGCCGCGCCGTAAATACGCTCGAGGCGGTCTAAAGCCGCGACGACCGTTTCGGCGCGCCCGTCCTTAATGCGGATAATGATTTCCCGCCGCGTTACTCGCTCGGAGAGGACGAGGAGGCGAGCTTTCGTCCGCTTCTTTCCGACGACGGTATCCATTTCCCAATGTCCCGGCTCTTGCCGCTCGTTGATATAATCTGGCCTCTGCTCGATGCTCGTCCCGCTCGATGCGCGAGACTGTTTTTTCCGTATGGTCTTGTGCTTCTTCTTGCGGTCGCCCTTTTCCGGGAGGTCTTGATTTGTGAGCGTGAGAAAAACGCCGTCCTCGACGTACTTGTAAATCGTCGCACGGCAAAAGGTTATTCCGAAGTGCTTATATTTTTCCTGCTTGAGTAGAGCGCACACCGCCGCCGGGGAGTAATCCTCGTTCCCGATTTTATCCTCGATAAACTGCGCGGCGGCGTGGTTTTTCCCAATCTTGAGCGGAGCTCCTTTCGCGGAGAGCCCCTCTTGATACCGCGCCTCGGCAATTTCCGGGCTATACCTCTCCTCGGTCGTGTAATCGGAGTTTAGATGCTCATACGTCCCGCGCTTGAGCTCGCGGTAAACGGTGCTGATATGTACGCCCAATTCCTCGGCGATTTCTTTTTTCGAGTGTCCGTGTTTGAGCATCGTCTCGAGCTTGATACGGCTCGTCCAATTCAGTTGCTTATATGTCCGCTCTCCCATCGTAAAGCCCTCCGTATATAGATAAAGAGGGACGGTTTCCCGCCCCTCTTGGTTACTGCGACAAGAACTCCTCTATCGCTTTTTTGATAATCTGCGCTTGTGGTATTCCGTCGGCGGCGCATTTCTCCTTGAAAGCCGCCGCAAGCTCTTTCGGGACTCGTGCCGAAATAACGTCGTAGACCTTTTCGTTATATCGAGTCTTTACCGCCGTAGAGGTCTTAGTCTTTCTTTTTTCTTCTGCCATTCTGCCGCCTCCTTTTGGCGTTGATGAAAATAGAGATTGCGGATAGGGTAATGCTTACCCCGCACAAAACATAGATAACCGTTGTCATGGTCGTTTGACATTGAGCGCATTTCGTGTTATCCTTGGAGGGCAAGGGGGATTTCTCCCCCTGCCCTTTACTCGGTGAGCTTTTCTATCAGCAGTAGAATAGCAATCACGAGGTTTAGGACTGCGGTAACAAGGTTTAAGTAGCTGTCCGGCTCTGCCTTGTTGCCGCGTTTCTTTTTTCGCTTGCTCAATGCGTTTACCTCCTTTCTGTCTATTATAATATCATACTGCTTGCAGTATGTCAAGCGTTATTTAGAAAAAAGTGCAAAAAATAATCCCCGGCGAGGAGGCCGGGGATTTACTCTATTCCGAGGAGCCAGAGGGCAGACACGCCGAGGACGCGAGCAAAGACGGGTATCTCGTAATCGGGAATAAACCGCGTTCCGATTTCGATACGGCTTATCGAGTCCCGCTCCATTGTTACGCCCTCGACCTGCACCCGCGCCGCGAGGTCGCTTTGTGAGAGCCGGAGCTTGAGCCGCGCCTCCCGGATGCGCTCGCCGCTTATATTCTTCTTTCCCTCAAAATCGTATATCCGCAAGCTCTCGCCTCCCTGTGTTAATAGTCTGCATTTTTCTTGACTTTAGCACATACGCAACGCATAATTGTGTTAAAGGTCAGCAGACCGAAAAAATAGGAGGGAGTTACTCATACCATGAAAAAGCATATTGTTACTTGCGTGAAGTGCGGGAGGCAGTTCGACGCGAACGAGGGCGGCGCTTATTATCCCGAGTCCCGGCGCTACGTCTGCAAGCATTGTGTCGATAAGCAAAAGGACATTCAAAAAGAGCAAGCGAAAGCTCGCAAGGCCGCAGAGCGCGAGGCCGAGGCCGACGAGCGCGAGCGCGTTACGGGTATGCGGCAATCTAAAACCGCTATGCTCGTAAAGATTGTCGTCGGTGTTCTGTTCCTGTTCGCCGCCGTCTCGCTCGCCGTACAAGGGAATATCTCCTCTTTCGTGTGCGGGCTCGTTATCGGCGGCGCGCTGGTCGCGGGGGGGCTCGTGCCGTATCTGAAAACGAAAAGCGGGAGGCGGTGAGCTATGTTTGTCAGCTTCTCGAAACGCCTAAAGTCAATGAGCGGTTTCCGGCTCGGAGTCGGCCTCCGGCTTACCCGGCGTAATTGCTGGTACTTCCTTTTCGTGCTGGTGCTCGTCGGCTGTTTCTATTTCTGTTGGTATTCCGTTTTGGCTTGCGGATGGATGCTTTACGGCCTGTTCTACGGCTGTTATCTCATGTTCAAGTATGCGGCAATCGGAACAAAAAAGTTATATACGTGCATTAAAGGAGGAATAACGCACGTAAAGCACTAAAAGCGTAACAAAAAAGCGGGCGAGGCCATAGAGCCCCGCCCGCTTTTTCTGCACGATTATACGTCGGAAAGATTGCCGAGAGCGCCCGCCGCCTCGAGCGCGCGGTAGATGATGCAAGCGACGGCCTCGCGGGTAATCGGCTGTTGCCAGCCGAAATTACCGGCTCCGTCGCCGTTGAAAATGCCCTTGCGCTTGCAGTATTCCGCCGCCTCTTTCGCCCATGCGGAGGGCGTGTCGCCGGTATCGGCGCAAGAGGTCAGTTGCTTTCTTGCCTCGTTAATATCCATGTCGAAATCCTCCTTGTTGTCCGTTTTGGTGTAGTACGCCGGGAGGCCGAAGCCCCGGAGATACTTTCCGTTTACCTCGAGCGTCCGCTCCTTGACGCTATTCGAGAAATTGCCCTCAATGACCTTGAGGACGCGCCCGCTCACGCTGGATACAATGCCCACATGGTCGGCGGCTCCCCGGTCGTCGCCGGAGCCGGAGTCCTGCCAGTCATAGAAAACCACGTCGCCGGGCTGTGGCGTGATACTCTCGTCCTCCTCCCAACGGCTCACCGCATGAGAACGATAGAGGGAAATCATAGCCTCGCACCCGCACTCGAGCGGCATAATGTCCGAGAGTCCGCATTTGATAGCGACGGCGGAGACGAACGTCGCGCACCATGCGTCCGTGTACTTGACGGCGTATCCCCGGGCGAGCGGCTTGTGTGCGTTGTAAAGGTCGATAATTTCCCGGTGAGAGTCGTCCCGCTCGTTCTTCCCGAGCCACGCCCTCGCCGTCGATACGACGAGCTCGCGTACCTGTTGCTCCGTCACGGTTTAGCCCTCCTTTGTGGTCTTTTCTACCGCGTCGCTGATTTTCTGCGTCTGCGTCCCGAAATAGAACGCGATAACGACCGTGTAGACCGTCATAAACTCTTGGCTCGTCTGCCCAGTAATGGCGAGGTACGCGAATACCCCGGAGAGCAAGAGCGTGACGAGGCTCTTTACGCTCAAGAGAGCGCCGAGCCGCTTTACGATGATTTCTTTCATTTTGCTACCTCCTTTAGCAATCTCGTTTTGTTGCCGTGTCGTATGTAATTCCGCCGGTCGTGTTCTCGGCCTTGCTCTTATTGAGCGAGAACGAGAGCACGGTAGCGGTCGCGGCCTGTAAAAAGGCGATAAGGGCGGTCAAATATGGGAGCGAGCCGGTGTAGTTGTTGGCTACGGAAATCCGGCAGAGGTCGAGCGTCGTCATGGTCGATTTGTAGTCGATATAGAGGACGGCATAAACGAGGAGCTTTGAAAAGGAGAGATACCCCTTTGCAAAGCTCCATACCTCGAGCGCCCATTTTTTGAACTTCCGCCGCCGCGCCGCGCCTTTGCGGGCGGACATTATCCGTCCTCCCGCGCCTCGCGCCCCTCGAGCCTGTCGATACGATGATGCGCCGACTTTGCCGAGCTCTCCACCGCCGACATACGCTCCGCCATGCCGATATAGCGCGCGTCCTGTGCGTCCTGCTTGCGCTCGATACGGTCGATGCCGCCTTTAATGTACCCGATTTCGGTTAGCATCGTGCCGGAGGACTTGCCCTCCTCCTCGCTGTCCTTTTTCGAGTTCCTATGAAAAGCGGCATAGCTTAACACGCCGCCGAGGATAGTCCCGAGGACTCCGATAATCGCTCCTACATAGTCCATTTTTAACCTCCGTTATAATTCGTAATAATCGAGTTTAACGGTCTGCTTTCCCGGCAATACGGGACACCCCCCGAACGTGGTAAATCTCCCCGTCAACGATAACGCCCTCGCCCTCCGCCTCCGTGCATACGACATAGAGGCCGGGAGCGTCAAGCCTCACCCACAAGAGAGACTCCCGCCGCGCTATGATTTTTCCGTTGAGCTCGACCGTGTAGACCGCCGCGCTCATTCGATGAGCTTCCACCCCGCCGGGTACGCCGTCGGGGAGTATGCGTTTCCGTCGATAAGGCTCTCATACACGGAGCCGTTAAAGAGAACACGGTCGCCCTTTTTGTATGCGTCGTGAGCGCCGGTCGGCTGTTTCCATTCGTCATATCCGGTTGTCGGGTCTACCGTTACGCCGCTCCAAAGGGATGCGGCGACCGGCGGAGTCCAGTCGCTTTGTGACGTATGCGCTTGCACACAACGATAGAGTTTTCCGCCGTACTGTACTCTCGTCTCGACGGTGTACGCCTTGCCATTCTCCCATGCCGGGAAAAGCTCGACGCACTCAAGCGCGGCCTCGTTGTCGAGCTCGAGCGCGGCGACTGCCCGCTCGATGATTGCCCGGAGCTTTTTCGCCTTTTCAACGGTAATCATTCCGCCGCACCCCCTAACAGAATATCGAGAACTTTATCGTTCTCGGCGAGCATGAGCGTACCACTCACATTTTCCACGGAGCCGACCGGCTCGATACCGAGGAGCCCGCCGTCGGTGAAAGCGTAAACGAAGTCCTCGAGATATGTCGTCGTCTCGCCCGTCTCCTCGTCCTTGCGGTCGATTGCCGTCTTGATGCAAAAGCCCCCGGCCTCCGCCTCGTCGCACGGGACATAGCACCCGTTTTCGTGTAGGCGGACATAGACAACGGTATCGGAGTAGCCGACGACCTTTCCGCCGCTTTTGATAGCATACATACGTTATCCCTCCATTTTCGGCAGCTCTCCGAGCCGCTTTTTATAAAACTCCTCGAGTTCCTGTGTGTTCATCGTGCGGAGGAGGTTTTTCCAATACAGATTTTCCGCCCCCGCCCATTTCTCCGGGTCGAAGTCCGACGCGCCCTCGTGCTTGCCGTAATAGTGATAGAGGCCGTCGAGCATCTTTTGACGATACGCGCCCTCCGGCGTGTTTGGTCTGAAATGCTCCCATCCGTTTTCAGACGTTGCGGCGCAAATCTTCCGCCCGTCAGCGGCAAAGAGAAAGCCGTCCCGCTCCGTTACGGTCGTCCCGTATCGGAGGTTAAAGGCTCCGTCGATGCCCTCGGCCTTAAAGCGCCGATAAACGACATATTCCATAGCTTACCCTCCCTTGAATAATTCACGATAGAGCCGCTCGACGCTCTGCTCCATGTGGTACGAGTGAAATCTTTTCATGTGTCCCCGCCATGATACGAGGGACGTTTCCACGTCCGCCGCCGTCATTCTGCCGGAGTCCACCCAACGCCGGAAAATGCGTAGCTTTGCCCTCATGTGCCGGATACCCTTGTACGTTGCCCGGCGGACGACTTTCCCGTTTGCGCCATATCGAAAGCGCACCTTGACGAATGTAAAGCCGCGCGTGAGCTTGATAATCTGCGTCTTTTTCGGATTGAGGCGGATACCGTGCTCGGCGCATAGTCGCCGGAGCTCCCGGAGGCAAATCTCGAGCTTTTCCTTTGACTCGCTGATGATACACCCGTCGTCCATATAGCGAGCGTAATACTTCATGCCGAGCACGTCCTTGATATAGTGGTCTATCCTGTTCGGCAGGGCGAGCGCGGCAATCTGCGAGACTTGGCTCCCGAGGCCGAGCCCCACGTCGCCGAAGTTCTGAATAAAATATTTCGAGAGCGCGACGAGGCGGTCGTCGATGCCGCTCCGCTCGAACTCTCGAAAAACGGGCTCATGCTGTGCCGTATCGAAATACTTTGAAAAATCGAATACGAGGACGTAGCCCTCCCGTCCGTGTTTTCTGTAATGCTCCGCGAGAAAGTGCGTCACCCGGGATACGGCGAAATCGTACCCTTTGCCGCGCAAGCTCGCTCCGTTGTCGTAAATGAACGACCGGGAGAGCATCGGCACGAGGCAGTAATCGCACAAGCACCGTTGTACGACGCGCTCGGAGATATGGACGCTCCGAATATGCCTCGGCTTTCCCCGCTCCACAATATCGAACTCGTAAAAGCCCTTGGAGCGGTATCTCCCGGCTATCAATTCCTCGTGTGTCTTTGTGACGTTGGCAAGCGAGGCGGCTTTGTATCGCTGTGTGCTCGCTTTCCACCCAACGCCACGGACGGAGGCGCGGTAGCTCTCATAGAGCCGCTCGAATGAGAAAACCGTCTCGAAATCTCCGTACTCCCGGAGCGCGGCGGCTTTCTTTTTCATTCGTGCGGCCTTGCGACGCTGATACCGTGCCTCGCGTCGTTCTGCGCTGTTCATAAAATAAAAATACCTCGTACATTTCTTTCTCGGCGTGTTGTCTAAAATGCGTAACGGCGAGCCATGAAAGCACGGAAAACACGCACTCCGCACCCATGCAAGGAGCGTCCGGCTAACCGTATCGCGGTATATGTTTGTCCGACGGCGCGAGGCCGTCAGAGAGGTTATATTCCCCTTTTATATGGGGACTGCTTTCGCTCCGTGAGGAGTTATTCGGTCTGCCCCGTGTCGATATAAAATCCGGGCGCGAAGCCGAGGGAATAGTTCGCGTTGTTGTTGTTGACTGTCCCGTCGGTGTTCACATTCACGAAATTGTTGGAGTTGCTCGCATTCGGAGAACGGAGCCACCAATTAGCGGCGATGCGGAATATAACCTAATCACGCGGAGGATTAAGCTCGCGCCTTATCGCTCCGTTTGATTTTAGAGATTTGCGAGAGCTCGTCCGTAATGAGCTTTACCCACTCTTTGAGGACGTTCGGCGGTATCTTCTCATGGTTGACGGTCATATACGCGAGGTCGAGCACGTCGAGCATCGAGTTATAATAACCCTGTGCCGTCTCGTAATACTCTTTCCGCCGTTGGATATTCCGGCGGCGTATCTCCTCGGGAGATTTCTCGTCAACGTAAATGAGGTTTGCCGTCTTTATCATGCGATAAGCCTCTCGCGCCGCGTTGTAGAGCGGCAAAGAGAAATAAAACGTGTAGCTTTTCGGCAGGATGCGGACGCGGTTATATGTGAATACATAAATCTCGCGGGCGAGGTTGATATACTCCGCCGGGCTTTCGCCGCGTCTTGATTTTGGTACGGACATTTTCTTTCCTCCTCGCCGACTATGCGCCCATTGAGGGCGCAAGTCTCGATTTCCGAATTATACGCAAAAGCCGGGCGCGAAGCCGAGGGAACAGTTCGCGTAGTTGTAGTCGACTGTCCCGTCGGTGCCCACAAACACGAAATAGTGGGAGTTGCCCGTAAACGGAGAACGGAGCCACCAATAAGCGGCGGTACTCGTGCCGTTGTGCTTGTACTTGATTTTGCTATTCCCGGCGGAATAATAGGCGTACTGCGCTTGTTTGTTCTTCTCGTTCGTGTTTCCGTAGGAAATGCTACCGAAAACCTCGAACTCCGAGAGGAGGAAAAAGTAATCCGTCGTCGCTGTTACGTAGCTCGCCGTCGAGCCGCCGCCGTTTGCCGTATTGTCCGTGTACTTGGTAACAGACTTGAGGACGGCACGGAGCGCCGCCGGAATGACTGCAATAATCGTCCCGGAATAGCTCGAGAGGCTCGTCCCGCAAATGTTTGTACGCATTTGCGAGCTTTTCCACCCGCCGGAGTTCGTGTTGCTCGCGTTCATAACGAAATAGCCCGCGCCCGGGGACGACCATCCGCTATCCGGGCCATATTGATTATCACAGAAACACACGTCCGTACCGCCGGAGAGCGCGGTCTTTGCAAGCTGAAAATGGATGCGGTTTGCGCCCTCGACGCTTGCGTTATGGTTAAAGCCGATAATGAAAGCGTAGGTCGTGACATTCGAGAGTGAGAGCTTTCCGACCGTGCCGTTAAGCGTGACCGCCTTTCGGTCGCCGATGCTCCAATAGTTCGCGCCCTGTCCCGCGTCGGAAACGGACTTGATAACGCTCCACTCGTTATTGTTGAGCGTAGAGCTCACGAAAGAGAGCGTCAGCGAGTAGGAGGTCGTGCCGGAAACGACATTGACGGAGCCGCTCGTCGTCTGCCCGTTCTTTGTCGCCGTGACCGTGTACGCCCCCGTCTCCGTGACGGTGAAAACCGCCGTCCCGTTGCTCGTCTTTGTGGCGATTGTCGTCCCGCCCTTTTTCAGCGTGACGGATGCGCCGGAGTCTACGTTGACGGTAATCGTCGCGGAAAAGAACGTCAGCGCCACCGCGTAGCTATCGACGACGGAGACGTTTTTCGTGTCGGACGTTTGCCCGTTGAGCGTGGCCTTGACGTTCCATGTACCGGCCTCCGGCAAGGAGAGAACGCACGAGCCGCCCGCCGCCGTGCCGTTTACCGTTTTCGAGCCCTTTGTCGCTGTGACCGCCGCTCCGCTCGTAACGGATACCACGAGGGAGAGCTCGACTCCGGGCTTGCTGACTGCGTTTGTTCTGCCAATCATTTTTAACTCACCGCCTTAATACAAGTAATGCTCTGCACCGTGATAGCCGCCGTCGGCTTTGTCGCGGCGTAGATTTTGACCGTCCCGCTCCCGGAGAGAGCGACCGGCGCAAAGTTTCCGCTCGCGGCCTCTGTCGCACCGAACACGACCTCGGGGACGTGGCTCGCCGTCACGCCGGGGCAGACGATAGAGGCGGCATAGGGATACGCCGCGTATGTGCTGTCGCTCACCCATGCAGAGGCGGCGACGGACACGCCGGAGAAAATCTTTACCTCGGCGTATCCCGCGTGAGCGTGGGAGGCGTTGGCAAAGTCGCCCGGCTTCTTGCCGGAGTCCGTGAGATTGCCGTTAGCATCGAGCCCGGCGAAGTGTCCCGCCGTGGCGGGGGATACCTTGTCAGCCTTGCCTGTGTGGGTATGGCTCGCGTTGGCGAAGTCTCCGGGCTTTTTGCCGCTATCGGTGAGGTTGCCGGAGGAGTCGAGCCCGGCGAAGTGTCCCGCCGTCGGAGAGGACGGTTTCTCGGCCTTGCCCTCGTTGAGCTTCTTAATATTTTCCTGCATAGCGGTTTGGTCTGCCGCCGTGAAATATCGGGCGATAACGTCGCCCGCCGACCATGCCCGGGCGGTCGTGCCGTTCTGCGCTCGCGTGACGGTGAGCACGTTCCCGTTCTTTGCGGTCATAAGCACCGTTTCCGCCGTGGAGCCGTCCGCTCCAATCGTGAGCAAGTTCGGAGCCTCCGGCAGTACGGAGCCGTCAACGACGTTTACGGTCGTACCCGCCGCCGTCAGCGCGCCGGAGAGCGAAGTCTCCGGGGAGTTGGCTTGCGCCGGGTACATTGTCACTAATTCGGACATATTCTTTCCTCCTTTTAGTAGTCCCCGCCGCCGCGAGAATTACAGAATGTTTGAGCGAATACCGCGCCCACGATACGACTCATGTTATCGGGGAGTATCTCTATCGAGTGCCACGAGTTACGGCGTATCTTCCCGCTCGAGTCCGTGGCGAGATACTTCACAATGTCGATATTGCTATACGAGGACGGCGCGGGTATCTCTTTGCCGTCTACCTTGATAGTCGCTTTCGAGGCTCGTTGTCCCTCGTAGATGCCGAACTCGATAGCGTGGGTATGGTCTTTTACGGTGTGGGTATGGTCTTTCACCGTATGCGTGTGCGCCCTTACCGTGTGCGTATGGTCGTAGACCTCGTGTGTATGTGCGGAAATCCTGTGCGTGTGCGCCGGATGCGTATGCGCGCCCGACCAAATGAACGTCTCGTATCCGTCAACGGTTTTCCCGTCGCTTGTCGTTGCAAGGCGGGCGTGTTGAGAAATACCGTGGTTATGCACGGCCTGTCCGTTCGTCTCGCTCGGGAGCACGTTCGAGGACTCGAGCGCCGTTCCGCCGGAGGTCTGCCCGCCGCCGGAGGAGGTCGTAGAGCCGCCGCCGGAGCTCGTTGTCTGCCCGCCGCCGGAGCTCGTTGTCTGCCCGCCGCCGGAGGAGGTCGTTTGTCCACCGCCGCCGCCGATAGCTTTCTCATACGCCCGGAACGCCTCGAACTCGATATTGAGGAGCATTTTGTTAATGCGTACCACCGAGTCGGAGATATAGAGTTGCAGTTTCGCCGGATGCGTTGCGTCGGCGTTATCCGAGAAATTATAGATTTGTTGGTTGGTCGCGCCCTGTGCGTATGTCTCGGAAATGAGGGCGCGGCTCTGCAAGTCGGAAATACTGCCCGCTATATCCTGCGTCTTGTTGGCAATCGTTACCGTGACGTTTCCCGGGTCGCCCTCTGCATCCGCTTTCTCAACGCGGACGATGCGGGTACGGAGGTTAATTCCGTCGGCCTCGTCCACGACGCGGACGATTTCGCCCGGGCGGAACTTTGAGAACTTGTCGCCGGTCAGCCGGTGGAGGTCGATAGCGCCGATTTCATAGCTCACATACGGCTCCTTGAGCCCGGCGAGTATCTGCTCGGCGTATGCCTTGAGGTTTTCCGCCACTTGATACCGCGAGTCTACGAGGATAGTCGAACACAAGCCGTATCGCTCGATGCTTAAAGCGTCCTCGACGTATGGAACGCCGCCGTTCGCCGACTCTATCGTCAGTTGGTTTACACCCTCGCCGTATCCGAGCGCATAGACGCGGTTTGCGATACTGGTCGCGTCCGTCGTCTTTTTGATGTTCGTCATATTCTTTGCGTATCGGATTTCACTTTTGAGCGCCTCCGTCGGCACGGTGAGCGAGAGCGTCCACGGATAGACGGTCGTATCCCACGACCAAAGGTATTCACTATCGAAGCACTCCGGCACGGCAAAGAGCGCCGCGAGGAGCGTCGAGTTTTCCCAATTATATTCAAAATAGCGTTTGAAATCGCAAGCCCCGAGTTTCCAGTTTTGCCGGGTCTGCCGGGCGAGAATGTAATTGAGAACGTCGGCGGTCTTTACGCCGGAGCCGCCGCATTGATGATACTGAAAGAGAACGTCGGAGAGGAGCGTAGCGAGGACGTGCTCGCAATCATAATAGCGAGTCGCGCCGTTGCTCCGCTCCATATCCTCCCCGATGATGCGGAAAAGGTCGATACGCTCGTCTCCGTCGAAAATCTCGACGAAGTTCAACGGCGTACAATAGGCGTTTTTCGGGTCGTCCGCCGGGAGCGTAAAGGTCGCCGTCCATAGGGAATTAGTCTCGAGGCCGTAGCCGACGGCGAGCGCGTTGTCGAGGTAGGCGAGCCGCTTCATATCGCGGTTGAAAATCTGCGGCTTTGCCATTATAACCACCTATCTTTCCACAAGATTTTAACGTCTGCGGTCGTGCCGCCCTCGACGATAATATCGTTCTCGCCCGGTTGGAGCTTGAAAAATGCGCTATCGTCGCTCACGCGGTCGATGATGTTCGCGCCGTTGAGCGTTACGGTCATGTGCTCCGTGTCGATAATAAGCTCGTCTCCGGCGACCATGTTCACGCCCTCAATTACCATAGTGACGGAGCCGTAGGTCGAAACGCCCGTACCGCTCGCCGTTGCTACGGCCTCCGCAAGTGCGGAGAAAAAGAGAGTGCGGATATAGTCGCCGACGCTCCCGGCCTCCGCCTCCGCAAGCGCGGAGGGGAGGAGGACGCGGACGAACACGCCGGACGCGGTAGCGACCGCCGCCGCCGAGCCGTCGAGGTATCGAATGATTTTCAGCGTCGCCGAGGTATCCGTCTCCGCGTTCGCCGTAGCGAGCCACTCGAACACAATGGACGTTGTTCGGTTGTACGTCGTCTTATTGTACGGAGTGCGGTTATACATTTGCTCGCCTCCTCGTTATGCCAAAGTGCAAACGATAGCCCCCGCCGATACCGTGATAGCGTCGCCGTTGAGTACGTTCTTGCTCCGGGTAAAGGAGCCGTACCAAAGCAAATTGCCCGCCGTCAGCGCGTCATAGATGCCCCAATAGGCCACCGTGCCGAGGTCTGCCGTCAGAGTTCCGAAGTCAACGGGCGCGGAGTTGGAAACCTGTTCTTTGCCGGACACGAGGGACGGCGCGCTAAAGTTGATAATCTTTCTCGCGTATCCGCCGCCGGATACCTCCGTACCCGTGCCGGATGCCGTCGGGTCGGTGAGGAAAAGAGCGAGGTAGTACGTCCCGCTCCGCAAGGACGTATTCAAGAGAGTGGATGCGTGGACGTTAGATAATGCGCTCATAGTAGAAACCTCCTAATTTTTTAATTTACCTTGAGCCGTGTTATCGTCAGCGTTTGGATATTACCGCGCGCCGTGATATAGATTAAGCCGTCCGTTTCCTGCGTCCCTCGGACGTTGACCGCCTCCGTGTGAGGCAGAGAGACGGATTTCACGTCCTGCTGATTGTAGCGCAAGGACTCGGCGAACGGCTTACACAAGAAACGTACCTCGCACGTTCCCGTAACGGCGATTTGCTCGATAGAGATACCGCCGACGACCTTTGCGGAGTACGCCTTTTCGGGCTCGTCGTCAAATACGAGCAAGCCCTCGCCGGAGAGCCATTCCGCCACGGCGCGCGCTCGTGTTCTCACGCCCGCGTAATGGTAGCCCTCGCCGACGAAAGCGACCGTGCATACGATTTCGCGGTTTTCGTAACCGTCCTCTATGTCGTATGTGCCGCTCTTGCCGGGTATCGTGTATTGCGTTACCCGTTTCGCAGGGAGGAGTGTTCGGTCTGTGGATTTGAACACGACTCCCATATCCCCGCTATGCTTGTTGTCGAAAATAAAACCCATGCTCACGCCATAGATACCCCCTTGCTCCGCGATTTCGATTTCTGCATATTGTAGAGCTCGCGGGAAATCTTCTTTACGTCCGCCTCCTCACGGACGACGAGCTCCGCGATATGAAAATGATTTACGACGTTTGTATCTCCGCCGCCGGAGGTCGTCGCACCGCCGCCGCGCCCGGTCAAGTCCGCCGGGACGGATGCGGAGACGGCCTCGACGGTCGCCTTTGCGGAAAAGCCCGTTTCGATTTCCCCGATAGAGCTTTTGAGCTTGTCGTTTACCGCCGCGAGCCCGGAGTCTACCTCGGCGAGCATTTCCTCGCCCATAGCTCCATAGGCTTTTACGGCCTTGCTCTTGTTCTTCTCGATGCCGACGACTGCGCCCTCGACGTTCATTTCGGACACCCACGCCATTTTTGTGCTCGGAGAGTGGATGCCGAAAAAGTCCGTAATGCCATCCCAAATGGAGGAAATCCACCCGGACACTTTATCCCATAGCCACCCGGCGAGCGACTGGATGCCTTGCCACAAGCCCCGGACGAGGTTTTTACCGACCTCCGCGACCTGCGACACGCCCTCGCCGAGCGCGCTCACGATGCCGGTAATAATCTGCGGCATAGCGCGGACGATTTCGGCGATAATCTGCGGGAGGTTGGTAATGAGGGCGGTCAATAGCTTTACGCCTGTCTCGATGATTTTCGGGATATTGTTCACGAGGGCGTTAATTACCGCCGTGATAATTTGCGGGAGCGCCTGTACTATCGTCAAAATGATTTGCGGGAGGTTGGTAATAAGCGCCGTCAAGAGCTTTACGCCCGCCTCTACGATTTCCGGCAAATGGTCGAGGAGCGTCGAGATAGTGCTCTCGATGATTTGCGGCAAAACCTCGCATATCGTCGTAATGATTTCCGGGAGGTTTTCCACAAGGGCGGTTAAAAGCTCGACTCCCGTCTCGATAATTTGCGGGATAGCGTCGAGTAGCGTCGTTACGAGGCTCTCGATAAGCTCCGGCAAAGCCTCGAGGAGTACCGGGATAGCCTCGAGAACGCCCTCCGCGAGCCCCTGCATGAGTTGGAGCGCCGCGTCGATAAGCAAGGGTATATTCTCGATAAGCGTCGATACAATGGTCGTCACCGTCTCCACCGCCGCCGGAATGAGCGTCGGTAGTGCCTCCGCGATACCCTGCACGAGCGTTGTAATGAACTGTGCCGCCGCCTCTACGACGAGCGGCAAAGCCTCGATAATGCCTTGTACGAGCGTTGTCACGAGCGAGGCCGCCGTGTTCATAAGCTCCGGGAGCACCGATGTAAACCCGCTCAAGAGCGCCTCAAAGAGCCCGACTCCCATTTCGAGGAGTTCCGGCAGGAGAGGCGCGATAGCGTCGAGGATGCCCTCTAATGCGTTCGGGACGGTTTTTGCGAGGTTTCTAACGACCGGCGTAATGTTCTTGACGACGGAATTAAAGGAGTTTACGACGTTATCGCATAGCTTGTCTATGTCTGCGTCTGCGTCGCCGAGGCCGGTAATCAGATTTTGAAACGAGGATTTCAGCATACCGATAGAGCCGGAGATAGTCGCCTCCGCCTCTTTCGCGGTCGTCCCCGTAATGTCCATTTCCGTCTGGATAACGTGAATAGCGTCGATAATGTCCGAGTAGCTCGAAATATCGTACTTTACGCCGGAGAGCTTCTCCGCGTCCTCGAGGAGCCTTTGCATTTCCTCTTTCGTACCGCCATACCCGAGCTTGAGGTTATCGAGCATTGTATAGTTCTGCTTTGCAAAGCCGGAGTATGCGTTCTGAATGGAGGCCATGTCCGAGCCCATTTTGTTAGCGTTGTCGGACATATCCGTAATTGCCATGTCCGCATATTTCGCGGCTTTCTCCGTGTCCCCGCCGAGGGAGGAGATAAGGCTCGCGGAAAACCCGGTCACGGTTTCCATATACTCGTTTGCAGAGAGCCCGGCGGTCTTGTATGCGTCGTTCGCATACTCCATTACCTTACCAGAGCTATCCTTAAAGAGCGTCTCAACGCCGCCGACTAACTGCTCATAATCAGCGTATGCGCTGATAACCTCTTTTCCGAGCTTTATTGCCGCCGCCGCGAGTGCCGCCGTTGCCGCCGCCGCCGCTGTTCCGAGTGCGGTCGCGGCAGTCTTTACCTTGTCGAACTTCTTCCCGGCCTCCTCGGAGTCCTCTCCGGCCTTTTTGACCTCTTTCCCGTATTCGTCGATAGACTCGGCGCACCCGTCGGAGGATTTCGCGGCCTCGTCCATATAGGAGGCGTTTTTATCGAGTTCCGAGCCGAGCTTGTTAAGCTCCGCCTCGGCGTTATTTACCTGTGTTTGATAGGAATTGACGGAGCGAGTCGTAGACTCGTATCCTTTTTCAGCGGCGGAGAGCTCGCCCTTTGCCTTTTCGAGTTCCGCCGTGAGCTTGGCTTGCTCCTCGGTCGTGTCGCCCGTCTCGTCGCCGAGCGCGGCGAGAGCGGCCTCGCAACGCGAAATCTCGGATTGCGCGGAGGAGACTTTTTCGGCGTAGTCCGATTGAGCTTTTTTTGCTTTCTCGAGCTGTTCCGCCGCCGCCTTGACCTTTTCTTTCTGTTGGTCGTACATACGGGAGAGTACGTCGCCTTTCGCGCTCAAAGCCGCGTAGCTGTTCGCCTGTCCCGCGTATTGACTCTCTACGAGCTTTAATTCCGATTTAAGCGTTCCGAGGGCGGAGTTTATGTTTTTGAGAGACTCCTTGTATTCTTTTTCGCCGTCGATAGCGACTTTCGTTTTTATCTCACGGTTTGCCATTACACGCCCTCCTCGCCTCTGTTCTTACCGTGTGCGGATAGGTATAGCTCCCAAAGGTCGAAAACCTCTCCGGGAGCCATAAAAAGAGCCTCCGCCGGGGAGACTCCGCAAAGAACGGCGATACGGTAGTATTCCGCCCGCCTTATCTTGTTTTTTTTTGATTAAGTTCCGCGAGCCCCTCGTCGATTTCGTCGTCCGCCGGGCTCGTTACCTCTCGACCATAGCCGAGCTCGATAGCCGTCATAATTGCGCGCTTGAGCGTCACGATTTCAAACGGCCTCACCATGAGGAGAAAATCGTCCTTTTCCGGGATAGCGCCCGGGTCGTATCCGAGCCGCCGACGGAGGAGCTCGCCGCGCTCTGCCAGTACCGCCGCGATAGCACACGTCGCCGCGAAGCTCTCGCGGGTATCCTGCTCTATTGCCTCGAGTGCGAGTTGTGTCCCGCCGAAATCGTCCCGGAGTGTAAACATAGCCTCGCCGTCAAATGCGAGGTAATACGTCGCGTCCGCGAGCGTCACTTTTGCCGTTTTCATGCCTTTACCCTCCAATTACCAAAGCGGGAGGCGAGCCGTTCTCGCTCGCCTCCCGTCCGTGCTGATATTAGCCTCCCACTTTGCCGAGCTTGGTATCGCACCACGCGATACACTCGCTTTCCGTCGTGAACTCTTTCGTGATGCGCCATGCGCCAGAGTTGCAACGGAACACGGTAAAGGTCGTCGCGCTCGTGCCGAACGTGATAGAGGAGCCCTTTGTCGCCGCGCTGTCGTTGCCGAGAATGGCCTTGACAAGTGGATGAAACACGCCCTTGAAATAGCGGACTCCGCCGCGAATAATGACCTTGTAATAGCAAAGGCCACCGCGAGGAGCTACGTCTCCGTCGGAGTCCGTGACCTCGCTCGACTGCGTATCCTTGGTCGCGCCGTGAATAGCGGCGTGTACCTCGTCCGTCTTGTCGTCCGTTTCCAGCGCAAGAGAGCCGGAGGCGAACATATCGACCTTTTCGGCGAGCGCGTCGTCGGCGTAGAGCTCGCCGGATGCGTTCGTAACGGTGAGGTCAGCCTTGACGAGCTTACCCACGGTTACGACTTTCTCGTAATCGTAGGTAGGGAGCGCGCCGTCCGGCGTGGTTTTCGTCGGGGCGAAGATAGGTCGCTTTGCGCCAAACTGTGCCATAATAAAACCTCCTAAAAGTTTTTCGATTTGAGAAAGTCGTCGTACACTCGAGCCGCCGCGTCGATTGCCCGGTCTGCCGCTTTCTCGTTTGCTGTTTGGATGAATGGGCGGGCGGGCTGTCCGTGTTTTCCGAACTCGTCCACGAAAGCGACCTCGGCGGCGCGGCGCTTGTTGCCGTGTCGCCGAGTGCCTTTCGGGTAAACGTAGATTGCTCGCCCGTCCGCTGTTTTCTTGAGCTTTTTATCGTAGGAAATGCTTTGCGCCGTCTCGCCGGTGCTGTACTCGCCGGAGAGCATAGCGCGCGCCTCGGCCTCCTGCGCCGGGGCGATAACTTTCGCCTCCGCGACGAGCATTTCGAGGACTACCTCGTCCGGGAGTTCTGCGATAGCGTCGAAGCCGCCGACGAGCTCCTCGAGCCCGCTCGTGGATAGATTAGCCATCGTCAACGCCTCCCGCGATTTCGCACTCAAAGGCGTAATGCTGTCCGTTTTTATCGGAGGCCGGAGTCACCGTCGGGCGGGTAAAGCCCGCCGCCACGAGCCGCCGAGAGATTTCCCGCCGGTATGTGCGGGTATTCTTCTCGAGCGGCGCGTATAGGTGGACTTGCACGAGATAGCGGTAATGTGCCGCGTCGTCGTCTGCGAAGTCCGCCGGGAGCTCGGTATAGTTGAAAACGATATACTCGGTCGCCGCGCCCTTATACACGCTGTCAGCGGTAGGGAGGAGACTATCGAGCGTACCCACTAAAAGAGCGTTTACGTTCATTCGCTCGCCTCCCTAAACTCGGAGCAATTAAGCTCGTAGTATTCCCGCGCCTCCGTGTATGCGCGCTCGACCTTGTACTCTTTGCCCTCATAGGAGAGCCGCTCTTGACCGTCATAGTCAGCGGCGCGGAGCTTTACCGTCAGCGCGAGCGAGATACCCGCTTGTCGGGCGGCGTAGAACTCGCTCCGCTTGGTAGAGGACACGTCGGCGAAAACGGTCGTCTCCGTGATTGTCTCTTTCGGAAAACCGTCCGCGTCGCGCCCCTCCGTAACGGCTTTGAGCGTCACAACGTCGCGCCAGTACATGAGCTATCCCCCCTCCGCCGCGATATAGGAGTCCGATAGCGAGAGGCCGTTTCTCTGCTCTTTATACGAGGCGCGGAGCCTGTCCGCGTCCTCGTTGTCGAGCCCAAACTCCGCCTTGACGTAGGTCGTCACCGCCTTTTTGATAAGCGGGTCGGTTTCGTCGTTCGCTTTTGCCTCAAGAACGCCGCCGAGCACAAGGTCGGCTCGAGCGGCGTTAATGAGGTCGGTCAATTCCCCGTCGTGGACGGTGGAGGAAAGTCTCACGCTATGGCGGACGGAGGCGAGATATTCGTCACCGACTGCCATACTCGAGCCCTCCTATTAAGCCGCCGCCTTTGCGAGATGCACGAAAGCACCGAAGCCCGCGACCGGCTTGGAGTCGAACACGCAAGCACCGAGATAGTCGATGCTGTTCGTAGCAAGGCCGGAGTGCTCGGAGCGGACGACGGTAATATCCTGCGAATAGTTGCCGATGATATAGGAGAAGTCGCCGAGATACGCCTCATGTGCGGCGAGAGAGCCGGTAAAGTAGACCTCCGCGCCCATGATGTAATACTTGCCGTTTGCGAACTCGATAACGTTGTTCTTGCTCTTGTTCATCAGCGGGAAGAAGTCGGAGAAGAACGTCGCCTTGTTCATGCACCAAACGGCGTTACGCTCGTAACCGTCGCCGAGCAAGCCGTAGAGCGCGATAACGTTCTCCTCGGTGAGAGAGGCCGTCTTACCTACGGTAATCTGGTCGGTGCCGTCGGCGTACGCGCCGCTCGCGCCCTTACCGGCAGTCTTAACGCCGCCGGGCTGATTTGTACCCGTGCCGGTGAAAATGTACTTTTCAATGCGGCGGGCGACGGCCTCGGCGATAACCTCGACGATATAGCTCTCGAACGCGGAAAGCGCCATCTCGGAGCAAGCGCGGGAGGCTTTGACGAGCTTCACGATTTCGTAGCCGGTCAGAGAGACGGAGCCGAGGGAGTCGCTCGCGGCGGTAATGGCGGCGTTTTCGGTGTGGAGCGCGGCCTCGTCGTTCGTACCCTCGATAGCGAACTTGAAATTGCCGGGGACGTGGAAAATCTTGCATCTCTGCAAAATCGGCGCGACCTCGTACATTTTCTTGATAATCTGATTTGCGGTCGTCTCCGGGATAATGGGGAGGCCGGAGTTTGCCGCCGTGGAGTATGCGCGCTTTTCGTCGTCGGTCAGCGGCTTACCCTGCAAAGTCTTGAGCCATGCGGAGCGATAGAGCTTTTCGGTGCTCTCCGGCGCGGGCTGATTTGCGGAGCGAGCAACGGGATTAGAGAGGCCAGCGGGAGAGGCCGGAGCCGCGCCACCGTTGAGCATACGCTCGATAGCCTGTCTCTTTTCGAGCTTCTCGTCCTCCTCGTTGAGCTCGCGGAGCTCTTTCTCGAGGTCGTCCATGTTGAGCTTGTTCTCGCTGTCGCCCTCAATGAGCTTACGGATTTCGGCTTTGCGGGCGGCGATTTCTGCGCGTCTCTTTTCGATGTTCATAATTTACCTCCAAAAATGATAGTTGTTGTGTGGTTGGTTAGTATGTCAAAGCTACGAGTTTCTTCCGCCTCCGGGCTTGCTCCAAAGCCGCAAGCTCCCTCGAGTGCTCCTCCTCGAAAAAGCTCCGAGCCGAAATAGACGTGTCATTATAGGCGGGAATGTCCACCGCCGACACGTCGTATAGCTTTTTGACCTTTGTGATAGTGCGGGTATGGGTAACGGAGTCATAGGATGCCTCGCGCACCGTGAAAGAAAAGGACATTTTATCGACGTACCCGCCGTCGATTTCCTCGTAAAGCTCGCGCCCGGCAGTTGTTCCGCCGAGGTCTGCGTCGATGTTTACGCCGCGCTCGTCGATGTTGAGCGCGAGCGTTTTGTTTCGGAGGCGAGCGACGACCTTTCCGCCGTGGTTGTAGTTGAAAATCACGTCGGACATATCGCACTCGTCGAAAGCGTGACGGTCGATAATTTCCTTGTATTCCACGCCGTCGCACTCCCATAGCACCGTAGGCGAATTGAATACGATAGCCGTACCGCGTACCCGATACTCTTTCGAGCCCTCGTCCCTCGGAACGAGGCTAAAGTCCTGCAAAGCGCGATACTCGCGCCCCTGTTTGATAGCCATAGCCTAACCCTCCTCTTTCCCGCCGGTTGGCTCCCCGGGCGGCGTAGTGTCGTCCGGCGGCGTATTTCCGCCGGTCTGGTATTTGTCTGCGAGCTTTGCGTTTACCATGTTCAGCGTTTGGACGCGGCGCGCGCCCTCCTCGCCGCCGATGGTCGGCATATCGAACATAGTCAAGATTTGGTCGAGCGTCGCGGCTCCGATTTCCGTCAAGAACTTTGCCGCCGTGACCTTTTCCGGGAGCGTCGCAAACTGGACGGAGTTCGCGGAAAAGACGATACGGTTTCCGTACCCGAACTCCCGCTCGGTAAAGAGCACATTCGAGAACGCTTGCGAGAGTCGGCGGAAAAACGGGGCGATTTCGCCGCTATAAAAAGCCTGTTCCTGTTGTGGAGTCGCGGTATTTTCGACGATTTCTTTCGACACGCCGAGATAGTCGTAAATCTCCTCTTTGACGTATGCGAGTTGTGTCGCCGGGATAGGAGTCGTCTTATCTGTGATAGGCGTATAGTCGTATTTCGCGTCCGTGACGATAACGCCCGCTCCGTTGTTCTCCATACGGAGGTTGTCCCGGATAAAGTCGTCTCTGCGGCGGTTTAAGTCCTCCGTCTTGACGGCGTTCGAGACTTTCAAAATACCCCGGATAACCGCGACGAGCTCGGCAAACTTGCTCATACTCTGATTGAGCGTATTCGCTGTCTTGAGTGCGGTATCGAGTGGCTTGTTTCCGTCGCCGAAAATATCGTGCTCGAGGAAATGCCGCCGGACGTGGATAATTCGGGAATATTCGCAAATGTACGTTGCACCCGTCGCAAAGGTAAACCGGCAATAGAGCGTACCCATGTATTCGAGGAGCTCGAAATACTGTGCGTTGATAGGGTAGACCGCTGTCAAACGGCCTGTTTCATCGAAAACCGGGTACGCTATCGCGTTGTTATATACCTTGTACTGCGCGGCGAGCTTGTAATAGAAGTCCGCCGCCGTCATGTACGGATTAGGCCGGAACTGCAAAATGCGGTCGATATAGTCGTTTACCGCGACCGTCGTCTCTGCCGACTGCCGGACGTGGCGCGGCTGTGCGGTCGAGGCTCGGCGGGCGAAAGCGTCCACGGCGGAGCGTACCGTGTTAATATCCCACATATTCCCGGAATACGGTACGAAAGTAGACTCCCACGAGCTCAAGAGCTTGTATGCGTGGAAATCTTTATTTTTCTCGCTCTTGCCCCCGAAAATAGATTGAAATAGCCCTCTCTTTGCCATTTTTTCACCCCACTAAATACATATAGTCCTCGTAATCCCGCACATAGATAACCCACGCATTGAGGAGGGATACCATGCCGTCGATACGGCGCTTTTCGGAAATCTTGACGGGCTGAATGTTGTTCACGCCGCTTTTTTTAACGCCTGTGTTCGTCAAGCACCAAAGCAAAACGGGATTTTTGTTGTAATTGACTTTCTTATCGGCGAGCGCCGCGCCGAGCTCCCTCATAGGTTGCGACCATGTAAAAGGCCCCTGTGCAACGGCGCACATTTCAAAGCCGTTCGCTTTCATTTCGTCCACCCAATAACCGGCGAGAGCGCGGTCGTAGCCGATTTTGAAAGCGTCTATCTTGAGCTCGTCCCGCATTTGGCAGTACCACGCCGTCACCGCCGAATAATCGACGCGAGTACCCTCGCATATCGTTACGAGCCCCCGCTCCGCCCAAATCTTATAGGGCGCTTCTTGCGTGTTGTGCTCGTCGAGCTGGTCGATTTTCTTTTGAGGGAGGAAATAGTGCTGAAAAACGTACACGATTTCATCGTCGGACGAGCGCCGGATAATCAGCGTCGCGCACGTTAGGTCGGTCGTCGCGGAGAGGTCGCACCCGCCGATAGCGTAGGTGTTATAGACCTCCTCCGGCTTGAATGTCGCCTCGTTTACTGCGTCCTCATAGGAGAGCCACGAGGCCGCGCCGGTCGCCTTTACGTTAAAGTCCTTGCAGAGAACGCCGGGCAAGTCCTCGGGATTTTTCTTTGCTCGCTCTACGAAGTCGGCGAGCGTGGTATATTGCTTTATCGTCCCGAGGCCGGGATTTGCCTTTATCCACGCCGTCGGGTCTGTCCACTCCTCGCGCTTGTCGAGCTCGTAGAGCACGGGGAGGAAACGCTCGTCGAGAGTCTGCCCGTCGGCTACCTCGCAAGCGTAGCCGTAAAGGTTATCGAAAACGGACTCGCGCACCGTGCCGGACGTGGTAATCATAATCACGAGCGGCTGTCGGCGGCTCGAGGTCGATTGCTTCATAACCTCGTAGAGATTGCGGTCGCGTATCGCGTGTAGCTCGTCGATAATAACGGCGTGAGAATTGAGGCCGTCGAGGGTGTTCGAGTCCGAAGCCAGCGCCTCAAACTTGGAGGCCGTCGCCGGGAAATAAATGTCGTTTCGCCGCTTCTTGAGAATGGCGGAGAGCTCGGGGCTCTGCTTCACCATGTTTACGGCCTCGGTGAGCGTCTTTTTCGCTTGGTCTTTCTTGGTCGCTACGGAGTAAATCTCCGCCGCGCCCTCGTAGTCTGCGACGAGCATATAGAGCGCAAGAGCCGCGAGGAGCGTACTCTTGCCGTTCTTTCGCCCTACAAGAAAGAGTGTCTCTCGAAAGCGCCGGTATCCCGTCGCCCTCTCGAGCCACCCGAAAAGGAGTTGTATAAATGCTTTTTGGAAAAGCTCGAGCGTCAGAGACTCGCCGAGCGTCCCTTGAGACTGCTTGCAAAATCGCTCGACGAATGTAATCGGCCTTTCGCCGACGGCCTCGTCGAAGTAATACGGCGAGCTCTCGTCCGCCGCGTCCATTTCCGCCACGAGGCGACCGTACACGGCCTTTACTCGTTTGCTCGTGACGATTTCGCCGGAGGAAATCCGCTCCCAATATTCCCAGACGTAGTTCACTACTTGCCCGACCGGGCGGCGGGCTTTGTGATAAAGCTCATAAGCTCGTCACCCGCCGATTTCTTTTCTTTCTCCGGGAGCAACGCGACGAGTTGGTTTGTGAGAGCGGAAAAGGATTTTATCGTCGTGTTGTAGGCACGGAGAGCCGGAGACTCCCGGCGGAGCTTTTGCGCCCCCTGTACGAAATCCTCTATCAAGTCGCCGTTGTTGATTTCGTCGGCGAGGCGTTCCAGCGTAACGGAGGTCACGGCGAATTGATTGATAAGCCCCTCGGCAAACTGCCGCTTTTCGGGAGGCATTTCTCGGAAAAGCCGTTTAATTTTCTTCTTTTTCGCCTCGATTTTTTCAGAAACCGAGAGCTCGTCGTAGCTTTTTTTATTTGTCGCCATATAATGAGTAAACCTCCCTCCGCCCCGGTTTTACCCCCCCTCATGTGCGCGCCCGGGTCGGTTCTTCCGAGGATTGAGGCGCGGTTACTTACCGGGTATCTATTTCGGCGCACCCCGGGGGGGATGTGGCGCTGTGATAATATTTCCGTCTGCATCGAAAGCGAGGCCGTCGGCGAGCGGCGGCGTTCCCTCGTGTATCAATGCGTGACACGTCCGGCAAACTGTCTCGAGGTTATCCTCGCCGAGCGCGATTGCCGGGTCGTCGATGTTCCTCGGCGTGAGCTCTATCTTGTGATGCACGATAACGCCGGGCTCGCCACAATGGACGCATAGCCCCGCGTCGCGCTTGAGAATATACGCTCGTGTGCGTCTCCATGCCGGAGACTCGTAAAACGCTTTTGCAAACTCTCTCATGCTCTCCGCCTCCGAATGGGTAAAGAGAACGCCCCGCACGGCCTCAAGCGTCCTCACGCATAAGCGCAAGGGCTCGACCATGTAGGGCGCACGGCGGCGAGGTTTCCCTCGACCTCTCTTTACGCCTCAATGATAGCACGGGGAAAATGCAAGTTTCCATACACCTTTTTTTCAATACATGAGAATAAGCGAGAAAGCGCCTTACATGGACGGCATAGCCCCCGCGCCGAAGTAGAGGAGAGCGAAGCGCACAAGAGCTTTGTTGCGCTGGTCGTAGATGGACGTAGGCGAGGCGTAGCATACGGCCTCGGCGATTTCTTCCTTGCTCTTGCGCTCGATGTACCAAAGCCGGAGGATACGCGCGTCGGCCTCGTCCATCTGCGCGAGCACGTCGTCGATTTCCTCGACCTTATCCCGGGTAACTTGGATTTCCCGCATAACCTCGGCGAGCTCGAGGCAGTCCGCGAGCGCGTCGTTTACAGATTTCGCGCCCGTGTACGGCTTGGACATATCCGCCGACGGATACTCCGACGGCGCGCCGTATCGTAAAATGCGCTCCTTTTTCCGCTCGAGATTGCCTAAAGCCGTCTCGAGCAAGCCGCGAGCGCGGAGAGTTTTCTCCGCCGCCTCGAAATAGTTAATCATAGCTCGCCCTCCTCGTGCGTTATCGTGGTTTAGGCGCGTTTCCCTCCGTGGCGGTATTCGCGTCCCTTGTTGTACTCATGTTTTGCCATGAGCACGGCCTCAACGTCCACGCCCATATAGGCGAGGTAATCGAGGATGCGGATAATCGCGTCGCAAAGCTCGACGGCGACTCCCTCCGGCTTGCAAGTGCCGGTTTTCTCGTCCTTGTCGCAAGCGCCCTCGAACTCGCACACCGCGCCCGGGATACCACAGCACCCGTAAATAGCCGGATTGCCGTCGCGCCACTCCTCGAGCGCCTCCGAGACTTCCGAATGAATGAGCGCGGCGACCTCGGGAAAGCTCCGAGCCGTCTCCCACCATCCATGAGCGACCGCGTTCTCGTGGACTTCCTTTGCAAACTCGTTTACTGTCATTTTCGTTTCCTCCGTTTCGGTTTTATAAATACACCGTCCCGCCGGTAAAAGCGGGCGACGATATACTTTCCTCCGTTTACGTCGTTGTGCCATGCGCCAGCATCCGCGAGGAAATAGCCCGGATAGAGCCTTTCATACTCGGCGTTGTTGGTCGTGTCGCGGGCGAGTTCCTCGGCGCGCTTGCCGGAGATACGCCCGTCTCGTGTTTTCGGCTCCGGGTCGATAAGGTTTTTCGAGGCGTTCCATGCTCGAGCATAGAGCGGGCTCTTGACGATGTAGTGACCGAGCCCGGCAAGGCCGCTCTCTGTGAACTGCAAACGGCGGGAGTTCGCGTACCCGAGCCCCCATAGCTTTTCGAGCTCGTCTCTATCCATTCCGCCGGATAGCGTAACATGATGATGATAGCGCCCATTCTTTGAGCCCTTTTCCGTAACGGCTATGTACTTGAGCGGCGGGAGTCCTTGCTTTTTCCGTGCTCTCTGCACCCGACGGATATAATTCCGTAAAAGGCGTTGCGCCTCCTCCGGGCTCTCCGGCTGTTGCTGATAGGTCAAATGGATTTCGAGGTCGTCCGGCGTAAAGTTCGCATGGAGGAGGCGGACGAGTTTCTCCTCTCTGTGCCGCTGATTGAGTTTCGCTTGAGCGGCGGAGGTCGGCTTGCTCCGCTTGCCTCTGCTCCGGCCTTGCCGATAGGTCGGGTAGATATATACGTCGAGATACTCGCCGCAATAATAGCGTTTCTCTCTGTAAACTGTTTTCATGTGACACCCTCCGACGAGAGCTCGTCTATGGTCGGTTTGTTAATATTCCATACGAGCCCGTAAAAACGCGCTTTGCGCTCGATTTTTTGCCCTTGCATACCGTCCCGGAGAGTGCTATAATAATAAAGGTATGAGTAATCGCTCGTCTTTTCCGGGACGAGTCCCCGCCGACGTTCTGCAAAGCGTCGGCGGTTTCTCTTTTTCTGTCCTGCATTGTCAATCCTCCGCGCGGCGGTATAGTTCTACGAAGTCCGCCACGAAATCGAGGATAATCCGCTTTGCCTCATAATATATAATAGGTAGGAGCAAGAGCATGAACTCGCCGCCGACGGCCTTATAGCCTCGCCACGCGAGCGCGGCGCTCAAGCCCTTTGTAAAAACGACCGCCGTCACGATAAGCACGGCGAGGAACTCCGCCGCCGCGAGGCGGCTTTTCTTTTTGCGTCTCATTCTCTGCCTCCCGTAATTATGCGGAGCGGGCAATTATCGAGGCGCTCTTTCGACACTCTGATACCCCGCGTCGCATAAAGTGTCCCGCGAGCCGTGCAAACGCCGTCGCTACCGCGTCCTCTATTTCCGCCCATGTTTTCGTAATATTTGCAATACGCACACGCCGTCGGGATTTTTTTCATTTGCGTTATTACAACGACTTTCCCGAGGAGTTCACTCCCGGACGGCTCCCGAGCAAACTCTTTTCGCGTAGTGTGCTTACACGGATTTCCGCAATTCCGCTTGTTACACTCGGTATTTTTCTGCGGGTCGCACTCATATAATTTCGGAAATCTCATTTTTCGCCCTCCTCGTCCTCCGGTATAGGCGTAAAGCACTCGCAACGGAGGACGCGCTCTTTTTCGTCTGCGTGTATCGGGCTCGGGCGGCGGCTGTCCATGCGCTCTATACATGGGATGCAGTAATCGCCGTCTCTGCCCTTGCG
>ERZ834722.1130-NODE-1130-length-26574-cov-5.632414_pt1 | contig 26574 bp, 16 predicted proteins | sample MGYA00519576_ERZ834722 | MGnify/ENA primary metagenome ERZ834722 (study PRJEB31850, sample SAMEA3708759) | human gut metagenome | biome: human gut; feature: human-associated habitat; material: faeces | place: China | collected 2014 ...
TGTGCAGCTCGGTGCCGGCGAAGTAGGCGTTGGCGTCGCCGAACACGAAATCAACCGTGCCTTCGATGTAGCCGCCGTCCACGTACACGCGGTTGCCGGCGCCCTGCACGTACAGAGTGTCCTGACGGCCGATGATGCGGCTGTTCTTCAGGTACACCTTGTCTGCCTGGGTGTTCAGCGCCACGGCCGGCGTCTGCTCGCCCGCCGCCGTGTGATCCACCACGTTGTAATCGTTCTGGAAGGTGATGTCGTAGGCGGAGAAACCTGTGGCACCCGCGCCAATGGTCACGGTGGCGCACTTGTTGGTGCCAAGGTCGAATTCATCCTGCGGCACAAACTTGCCGTCGGCATCGAATGTGTTGGACGAATAGTAGCTGGCGCGAATCGTCACCGCGCGCTTGGCGGTCACGTCGGCGTTGGCGAAGGTGACGCCCGGCTTGGTCACGGTGATCTTCTCGCGATAGTCGCCCGGAGTGATCTTCAGCACTAGTCGGTCGGTTTCGGAAGAGTCGTTAGCATCCAGAGCGGCTTGAATGGTCCGGTACTGGCCGTTCGGGCCCACGGTGACCGTGTGGCTGGTGGCGGCGGGGGAGCCGGCCGCGTAGTCGATGGCGATGCCGGTCAGGTACAGGCTGCCCGTGCCTTCAACGGAGAGCGGCACGTAGCGCGTGCTGTCGGTTGCGATGGTTACAGCAGTGCCGGTGGTGATGTCCGTACCGTCGAGCTTGAGCGTAGGACCGTACAGCTGGCCCTTCACGGTGACTGTAGCGCCGCCCTCGGCCTGTGCGACCGGAATGTACAGGATGGTTCCAGCGTTCACCTGAGTATCGCTGCCGCCGCTTGCCGCGGTAGTACGCGGGTTGAACTTGGCGCCTTGCGCCCGAGCGTCGATGGCGACGCCTCGGTAGTTGTCGGTAGGCCCTGCACGGCCGGTCGATCGATGCCGGTTTCCGTGAAGTCCCAGTTCGTGTCTTTGGCCGCGACCGTGGGCGTACCGGGGAACTCGGGTTCCGGCTGCTGTTCGGCAAGGGCGATGCCGTTGAGATAGGTCTGGGCAGTGAAGGTGACGTTTACCGTACGAGCCGACTCCGCAGCAGGCAAGGCGATAACTGTGTTGTCGCTGCTCACTTCACCGGCATCCGCGGTAATAGTGGTGGTGCCGCCGGACAACGCAAGGGTGATGGTGGCTGTATTGGTGTGGGCTGGCACCGGGATGCTGATGATGGTTCCGGCGTTGATCTGGGTGTCATTGGCGCGCGGCGCAAACTTGGCACCGTTTGCAGTGGCATCGATGGTCAGCCCGTCGAACGTCTGGGATCCGCCTTGTATAGTGCCGAGAGCCGCCAGCTCAGTGTTGTTCGCAGGATTCAGCACCCATTCGCGATTGATGGATTCCGCGGCTTGCGTGCTGCTGGTGGTGCCGGTGCTCGGCGACGTTGCTTCCGCGGCCGATGCAGTGGCTGCCGCACCGCCAAATATCATGCTTGCAGCCAACAGCACACCGGCAGCACGAATAATGGTGTTTTTCATGGGTGTTCTCTCTTATGTATCGATGTACAACAACGAAAGCCGCTTTCGGAACACCCGAGTCGGTTTTGCAGCCTGAAAGCAGGGCTTCACCTGCTGAGGGGAACACGACTATCGGGCATTTCCCAGCCTGTCTTCGCGTTCAAAATATCACCGAAAAAAATGCGACTGGAACCCCGTAGCACAACAAGAAAAAAGGGGTGCACCCCATGTGTTGGGATGCACCCCTAAGTGGTCAATAAGGGGGAGTTGGAATGGGACTCATGACTCCCCCCCCCAGCGGCGCCAAGCTGCCAGGCGGGTTCTAGTGATCGTTGCAACACCTGACCTACCGCAAGGAGGGTCAGGTGACCAGAAGCCACCGAAACGAAGACCGTGGCGGGGAACACCGTTGGACGTTCAACGGCGTCGAATATCCGACGAGGAAGCTGATGTGCGAGGCGAGACGCGCCGAGTACGTGCGCCTGCTGGACGAGGAAGGCATGAACTTCACCCAGGCCGCGCACGCGGTCGGCGTCTCGAAACGCACCGGCAAGGCGTGGCGCAACGGCAGGACGCGCGCCACGGGAAGGAACGAGAAACCCCTGGTGGACTGGTATCGTTCCACCATGGACAAACCCAAGACCCTCCATCCGCGCTACCTGAGCCAGGAGGAGCGCATCCAGATCGCGGACCGTCTGCGTCTGGGCGATTCGATCCGCGCCATCGCCCGCCTGCTGGGCCGCGACCCCGGCACGGTCAGCCGCGAGGTCGAGCGCAACAGGAATCCCGAGTCCGGCGGTTACGAGCCCTGCCGCGCCCAGCAGAAGGCCGCGGGCCGGCTCAAACGCCCCAAACCGCGCAAGGCGGCCGAGGGCACGCGACTGTGGGACGAGATCGCCGCCGGGTTGCGCAGGCATTGGAGCCCGGAGCAGATAGCCAACCGGCTGAGGCTGGACTTCCCGGATAATGGGGATATGCACGCGAGCGTCGAGACGATCTACCAGGCCATCTACCTGCAGGCCAGGGGCGAACTCAAGCAGGAGCTGAAACGCGCCATGAGGCAGGGGCGAACCGCCCGCAGACCCCAAGGCGGCCAAGGCCGCAAACCCCGTTTCCGCGAACCCATGGTCATGATCTCGGAGCGACCCCCGGAGATCGAGGACCGGGCGGTCCCGGGCCACTGGGAGGGCGATCTCATCACCGGCAGCCGCAACAAAAGCGCCATCGGCACGCTCGTCGAGCGCACCACCAGGTTCACGATCCTGCTGCACCTGCCCGACGGGCACGACGCCGAACACGTCCAGCAGGCCATCATCGACAAGATGCAGCACCTGCCCAAACTCCTGCGCAACAGCCTGACCTGGGACCAGGGAGCGGAACTCGCCCTGCACAAACGGATCGGCGCCTCGCTGGACATGGCCGTCTACTTCTGCGACCCGCACTCCCCGTGGCAGCGCGGCACCAACGAGAACACCAACGGGCTCCTGCGCCAGTACTTCCCCAAAGGCACCGACCTATCCGTCTACCCGGAGGACTACCTCGACGCGGTCGCCGAGGAACTCAACGACCGGCCACGCAAAACCCTCGGGTTCATGAAACCAAGCGAGAAGATCATCGAACTGCTCGACGCCGCGTGATAACCTCAACAACCGACAACGTGACCATGGAAGGCCGCTCAAACCTCAGGTGTTGCAACCACCACTAGAATCTGCCTCGGCTGACAGCCCCCTCGTCAGAGGGGGCTTATGAAGCTATTTCAGATGGAACGGAGACGGTAGGTGCCGTTGCGGTTGGAGACGATGATCATCTGGTCGTTCTCCAGCACGTTCCAGCCTTCCTGCTCGTAGCCGGAAGAGGAGACCACCACACCGGCGGAGTCGCCGTTGTCGTCGCGCAGCTCACGGTAGCGCATCACACGGTAGTCGGCGGCCTGCTCGCCACGGCCGTACTCATCGTAGATTTCCACGATGCGCGGGCTGGTCTTCTCACGACCGGCGGCGCACAGGGCGATGAGCTGGTCCTCGGACTGAATCATGCAGTTGTAGCTGGACTTCGGGTAGGCTTGGCGCAGTTCGCGCACGGCCTGGGCCACGGCCTCGTCGAGCGAGAAGCCGAAGCCGATGTATTCCAGAATCACCGCGAAGAAGATGGCGGAGTCGGAACGGCCGCCGGTGGAGAGGAACACGCTGTGGTTCACCGGGTATGAGCGGTTGGTGACGATGTTGCGGCCATTGGCGTCCGAGATATCGCCGTTGTGGATGAAGCTCAGGCCGTTCGCATAGAACGGGTGCTGGTTCTCCATGATGAGCGGCAGATTGGAACTTGCCAAGCGCAGGTGCCAGATGGCACCGCGAGACGGTTCGTCGGCCAGCGCCTCAAACGTGCTGTCATGACGGGCCGCGATGGTCGACTTGTAGATTCGGGTGCCGGTTTCCGGGGTGGGTGCGCCACCGTCGCGCACGTGCGGTGCTTCGGCAGGATCGGAAAGCTGGGCTACACCCCAGCCATCATTGTGGATTTCAGACAGTTCACGGAATCCTCGACATTGTCTTGCCCCAACACAGCGTTGAGACTCAGGTTGAAGCCTGCCGTCGCGTATCCCAGTAATCTGCACATGGTATTTCAACTTACCGAAACCGTGTGGCGACGTGCGGCGACCGTTATAGGCATTCTTTATAGAGCGCATCAGCGCCGCTGCAAACTGGTATGTTATCGCTTCTGTTTGGCGGAGCGCTGAGGCTTGGCGGCGGGTTTGCCGTTCTCGGCCTTGCCCTTATCGCCCTTATCGCCCTGCTCAGCGGGCGCATCGGCGGCAGCGGCCTCAGCGGTCTTCCGCGCCTCGGCCGATACGGCGGCATCGAGCTCCTGTACCAATCGCCCAAGCCCGGACGTGGTGTCCATCGGGTCAGGGACGGCGGCCGGGTCGGCCACTGCACGAGTCGGCGTGGGCGTCGTGATGGTCTTGGCCGTATCGGTGCGCTTCAGACGCGGTGGGCGGCGGGTGGAGACGAACAGCGGCTGCACCTCGACCAGCGGGTTGTAAGGTGCCAGACCGAACCACTTAACCGGCGAGCCGGCCATGCGGCGGATTGCGTACTTGGCTTGCAACGACAGGGCACCGCGTGCAGAAACCTTGGATTCCGGCATCAGGGCCTTGTGAATCAGCACGTAACGGATGGTGCCGATGTCCGGATCGGCGTCGACCTTGGGGTAAATCGACTTCTGCTTAGGCAGTTCGCCGGTTTTGGACAGGTCGTGCATGATCTGGTGGATGTACGCCGGGATGGACTGCGAAACCTTGAAGCCCAAACGGAAGCGTACGCGGTAGATGTAGTTCGTGCCGAAGTCCTCCACCGAGTATTCACGGGTGAACGGCTCGTCGGTGGTTTCCACGCTGACTGCCCACCAAGCACGGGCACGCTTGGGGTGGTCGGCGAAGATGGAGAAGAAGATGTCCGTGTCGAGTCGCTTGGTTTCCGAGTCGGAGGTCAGGTACACGATGTTGTCCGCAAAATACGGGATGCGGAAATCACTGTGCAGCTTGTCGAGCGCGGGTAGGAAGTCGTTGGGCCGCATGTGACGGCGTTGCGCACGTTCGAGCTTGGTGCCCTCATTCCACGTGTACATGACGAACAGAATCGCGGCGGTCAGCAACATGGTGAACCAACCACCGTGCAGGAATTTGGCCATAGACGCGATGAAGAACATAGCCTGAATCGCCAAGAACAGCACGGTGAACACGATGGCACCGACCCGCTTGCCGGAATGCCATAGGTGGACGCCGAGCAACACGGTGGTGGTGATCATCGTAATGGTCAACGCCAGTCCATATGCGGCAGAGATGTGTTCCGAATCCTTGAAGATGGCGAGTACGGCCAGCGTGGAGACGCACAGCACGCCGTTGACCACCGGAATGTACAGCTGGCCACGCGTGCGGGCCGGGTACCGCACCTGCAGATGAGGCATCCAATTGAGGCGGGTGGCTTCGGAGACCATGGTGAACGCGCCGGTAATCAGGGCCTGGGAAGCGATCACGCCGGCCGAAACAGACAGAATCACGGCCAGATAACGTACGTTCGGAGACATCATCTGGAAGAACGGGTTGAGTGACTCCGTCGCAGTGTATTGCGGGTTATCGCTATTGGCCAGCATCCACGCGCCTTGGCCGAAGTAGTTGAGCACCAGCGCAACCTTGATGAATGGCCAGGTGAAGTAGATGTTGCCGCGGCCCACATGGCCCATGTCGGAGTAGAGCGCCTCGGCACCGGTGGTGGCAAGGAAGCAGCTGCCCAGAATCATGATGCCCGCGTGGTTGTTGGGGCTCAGCAGAAAAGCGATGCCACGCAACGGGTTGAGGCACAGCAGCACCGCGGGATACTGGCAGACAAAGAACAGGCCCGTGCCGCCCAGGAACAAAAACCACAGCGTCATGATGGGGCCGAAGGCGTGACCGATCTTGGCCGTGCCGATGCGCTGCACCAAGAAGAGCGCGATGATGATGGCAAGCGTGATGGCGACGACACGACCCTGGTCGTCACCGAGCACGGCATGGACCGCCGGGATGGTGCGCAGGCCCTCGATGGCCGTGGTGACGGTAACGGCAGGCGTCAGGATGCCGTCGGCGAGGAGCGCCGCGCCGCCCAGCATGGCGGGGATGATGAGCCACTTGCCGCAGCGCTTGACCAGGCTGTACAGGGCAAAGATGCCGCCCTCGCCGTGGTTGTCGGCGCGCAGCGAGATCAGCACGTACTTGACGGTCGTCAGCAGCGTGACCGTCCACACGACAAGGGAGAGCGCGCCGAGCACGAACTCCTCCGTCACGCTTCCGATGCCGCCGTTGCCGGCAACGAGCGCCTTAGTTACATACATAGGGCTGGTGCCGATATCGCCGTACACCACGCCCAGCGTGACGAGCATCGCCGAGATGCTCACAGGAATCGCAGCGTGCGAAGCTGCCTCCTTGGCCTTTTGTTCCATAAGCCGGTTTCCTCCCAATTTTAACGTTCGACGGGATTATATGTAATCAGCCCATATTTTAATGGCACCGTTTTCCCAGCTAGATAAACATTTATGCGGCCTTTAGGCCACCGCGGCGATATGGAATGTGACAAAGGGACGCCCCCTTTGTCACATTCGTCATTTTCCGAGCCAGTTTTTGAACCACCACTCCATAGAGCGGCTCATCTCGGCCATAAAGGGGCTCGTGTGCTTACGGGTGTAGATGTCGATGACGCGGTCGCCCACCTCGCGGGCGTGCGGGCGAAACATCGCATCCATCTCGGCCACCTGCGCATCCATCGTCGCGGCGTCGGCGCGACAATAACGCTCCTCGTGCACCAGGTTCACCACGGGATGCGCGATTGCCGGACGCTCCTTGCGGGGCGTGCCGATGATGAGCATCGACAGCGGCATGGTATAGGGAGGCAGATCCAGCAGCTCGGCCACTTCCTCGGCATTTTCGACGATATCACCGATGTAGCAGCTCCCCAGCCCCAGGGCCTCGGCGGCAACCACGGCGTTTTGCGCGGCGATCACGGCGTCCTGCGCCGCGATGGCAAAGTCACCCAGACCCGGTGCACGACGGGGCGCCTTGCCCGTGCGCTTGACAAACTCGGGCTCAAAGCAACCCGCGTGCTCAAACAGATCGATCCACTTGGCATAATCGACCACAAATATGAGTGCCCAGGGCGCCTTGGCGATCATGGGCTGGTGATCGCACAGGTCGGCCAGACGGTCCAGCGTAGCCTGCTCGCGAATGCTCACGATGGAATACATCATCATAGCGCCTGCCGACGGCGCGCGACTCGCCGCATGCAAAATCGCCGCTCGCTGCTCGTCGGTCACCGCCACGGGACGGCCGTCGTCATCGCGCGCAAAAGCGCGCGTGGACGAGCGGTGCTCCAAAATGTCCAGTACCGCGTTGCCCGTAGTCTCGACCGGATAGCCGTACGTATCCACGCCCGCAGCTCCGTCGCCGCCCATGTCCGCCTCGCAAACCTGCTCGCTCATCGCCCTACCCTCGCCATTTCTTTAAGAAGCCTTTACGTTTCCGTGTAATTCCCGTCCATTATCGCGCAGGTCGCCACTACATTGCGTCACACCGCCACACGCGCGCGTTAATATGGCTGGTTGTTGTGCGCAGCCACCAATCGCTGCGCATATCTTGGTAACAATCGGGTAAATCCCCGCTTTCGTAGGTTTTAGTTTGTGAGGAGTCTCAGCATGTTCGCTGCCGCCATCTCGCTCGTCGGTCTTGCGGCGACCGTCTACCTTGTCTTGCGCGAGGCCAAGGCCATTTGCGCAAAGTCGGGCACCGTTGCCAAAAGCGCTCTTGGGTGGAGCGTCGCCTTCGGCCTGTTCCAGCTCTTTTTGACCATTTGGGGCGCCGTGGGCCTCGTCGCTCAAAACGAGCCGCTCGCCTTTGTGATGCTCATCCTGACCAACGCCATCCTCACCGGCTGCGCTTGGGCCAGCATCGCACGCGACCGCATCGCCCCGCGCGTCTTTGCGTTCGCCGCGCCCGACGCCCCCGCTCCCACCGGCAAGCTCGCCCGTCTGCGCGGCGCCTTTGTGGGCAAACCGCTCGTCGCCGCCGTCCTGTGCCTGCTGCTCGCCGGCGTCTTTGCGCTGCTGGGCATGGAGGTCTCGTCCAACCACGACTTTACCTGGGTCTACCCCCTGTGCATCCTGCTCGAGTGGGCCATCATCACCACGCTCATGGTCGGCCTGTTCTTCCTGTTCCAGCGCCACGGCGCGGCTCCCGCGGTCCTGGCCTTTGCCCTCTTTGTCCTGGGCATTGCCGAGTTCTTTGTCATCACGTTTAAATCCATGCCCATCCAGCCGGGCGACCTTTCGGCCATCTCCACCGCCGCCGCAGTCGCCGGCAACGGCTACACCTTCTCGATCTCGCTGTTCTGCGTGCTGTCCATGGGCTTTACCGCCATCGCCATGCTGCTATGCGAGTACGCCGGCCTGGTGGCACCGCACCGTCAAAAGGGTGCCGCCAACGCCAAGCGCATGCTGCTCATCAACCTGCTCGTGGCGGTGCTGTGCCTGGGCGGCGTGACCGCGCATGTCACGCTTATCGACTACTACAACACCCTCGGCATCACCGTCTACACCTGGCGTCCGCTCGAGAGCTACTGGCGCGAGGGCTACCTGCCTGCCTTTATTAGTGCGGCGCAGTCCATCAAGCCGCCCAAACCCGCCGACTACTCCGTCGACGATGCCAAGACCACGCTCAAAAAGTACGCCAAGGCCTACGACAAGTCCGACGCCGCCAAGAGCGACGAGCGCGCCGCCGCAAAGGAGCAGTTCGACAGCGAGAAGCCCACGGTCATCGCCATCATGAACGAGACGTTCTCGGATCTGTCGATCTACCAGAACATGCGCGCCGGCTACGAGGGTCCGCAGTACTTTAAGAGCCTGTCCAACTGCCTCAGCCGCGGCAAGCTCTATGTGAGCGCCTACGGCGGCGGTACCGCCAATACCGAGTTTGAGTTTATGACCGGCAACTCCATGGCCAACCTGGGCTCGGGCGTGTACCCCTACACCATCTACAACATGGAGACGACCGGGAACCTGGCAGAGCAGTTCAAATCGCTCGGATATTCCACCACGGCCATGCACCCCAACCACGCGACCAACTGGAACCGCGAGAACGTCTACAAGGACTTTGGCTTTGACCAGTTCCTGTCCATCAACGATTTCCAAGGCGCCGATACCCTGCGCGGCATGGTGACCGACCAGGCAACCTACGACAAGATTCTGGAGCTGCTCGACCAGAACGCCGATCCGCAGTTTATCTTCGATGTGACCATGCAGAACCACTCGGGCTACGACACGGGTCTGCTGCCGGCAGATAAGCAGATGCACCTCAACATCGACACGACCGACCTGGACGCTAAGACCGTCGAGGACGGCACGCTCTCCGATGTTGACGAGTACGTCTCGTGCATCGAGCAGTCTGATCAGGCGCTGCGCTACTTCCTCAACGCCTTGAGCAAGCTCGACCGCAAGGTGGTCGTGGTGTTCTGGGGCGACCATCAGCCGTTCTTCCCGTCCAAGTTCAACGACAAGTGGTTTACCGGCGAGGACGACGCCACCCACCAGGAGCGTTTGTGGCAGACCGACTACATCATCTGGGCCAACTACGACGTTGCCGGCTGCGACCAGACGAGCGAGGTTGACGACCTGTCCACCAACTACCTGTCCACGCAGCTCATGCAGCTGATCGGCGCACCGCTGACCGACTACCAGAAGGCGCACATGACGCTGCGCGAGTCGCTGCCCGCCATCAACTCGGTGGGCTACGAGGACGCCAGCCTGCGCTGGGCGCTCTCCTCCAACGTCACCGGTGACGACGCCGCTGCCGCAGCCGCCACCAAGGCACGCGAGGATTACGCCAAGATGCAGTATTACGAAATGTTCCGCGACGGCAAGAACGTCTACACCGAGCACTTCCAGACCGAGGCCAACGAGACCGACCCCAACCTGGCGCCGGGTACGACCAAGATCAAATAGCGACACGTCTTAACTGGTTCGTCTGCCCGGCGGCGCGGAACGTAAGGTTCCCTGCTCGGACAGTCCTGCTCGCACGGAGAGCACATTAAGTGCTCTCCGGCTCGTGCGGAACTCGCGATGAACCTTACATTCCGCGTCGCCGGGCAGACGCCTCGGTGTTGAAGCGCGGCTTGTCATGAAAGCATCCGCAACATATATAAGTTGAAGGCCACATTAAGTGGCCTTCTTTGTATTCGGAAAGTGTATCCCGGAATCTGCCTTCGGAATGGGACGCAGTTTCCACTTGAGGGCCTGTCGGGAAAGCGCATCCCACTTCAAGAGTAAATTCCGGGTCGCACTTTCCGCTAAGGCTCTCAAGCGGAAAGTGCATCCCATTCCAAGCCTTAATTCCGGGACGTAGTTTCCGGACAAGACATCAAACGGAAAGTGGGGACCACTCTGAGCGTCGATTCTGGGACACACTTTCCGAAACGCCGCGCATCCGGAAAGCCCGTCCCACTCCGAATACATCCAGGCATGAAATCATCAGCTTATTAGGCCTTCTATCAATAAAGAGACACCCTCCTGGGCGGCGGGCGTTGCGTTTAGAAGATGGACCTAGCGCTTATCCCTCCGGGACAAAAGTAGCGCGGCTATAAAAGCGATGCTGGCAAGAGTTAGCAAAACTAAAAGCAACGTGAGCGTGTTGTCGCCCGTTGCCGCCAGACCAAGCAAGCCGGGCTTCTTGCTGTCAGCAGACTGCACGGGAATCTTCTCGCCATCGTCCTCGGCGGTAATCTCCCAGCGAATGGTCTTGTTTGCGTCGGCAAGCTCGTTGCCCACCGACGTCGGAACGCTTAGCTGCAGATTAAGCACCGTGCTGTCATCGCTCGTAAACGTGGCGATTTGCGTGGGATAGGCGAACACGCTGCCCGGTGTTCCTGTCTGGAGCCAACCTGCAGAGGCATCGCCCACAGTCGCCGTTAAGGTGATGGGCGATAGCAGATGTGCCGTCTCGTGATCGACAACAGCCCGCACAAACACACGTACCTGGGACTTTACACCCGTGGTACGAACCCCAATCTGTTGCTCGCGTACATCGCCGGGCATTAGATCTTTAAAGGCTGGAAACAGATCGGGCTCCCCCGAGGAGTCCGTCGCTCCCGATACCGTTAGCTGGCGTGCATTTCCGTCATAGGCAATCGTGGGAACGTCAGCAAACGCACGTGCAGGAACGGCAAGCGCGATAAGGCAGACGATTGCCGCCATCACGCAGCGCAAGGAACACACAACGTCTTTACGAATCGGAGAAGCCATACCTACGCACCTCCATGCGGCGGCACCAGCACGCCATCCTTGACTGTACAGCCCCATGCCTCTGCAACTGCATCGTCGGGCGTGGATTGAATTGCTTGGGTCGAAATGTCAACGACCAGGTTCTTCCCATCTGCCTTCTGCTCAGTCACGCTCTTGATGAGCACATCGGTTTTGCCCATCGGAGCAACGGGAGACGTCCAGTAGTAGTACCCGTCGGACGCGACAACCCAAGACGAGGCGGTGTTGGAAGCAGATGCCTTGGACACACTGCCCCAGTCAATGACGTAGTCGGTGCCGGCAACTGGCTCATCCCACAGGCGTGCGCCATCCTGGTCCTGCCAGTAGATATCCACTGCAGCACGAATATAGGCGGGCGCAGTACCCGTGTTCTTCGCCTTGACATCGCTTTTCACTTTGCCGTTGAGCGTTTCCTGAACCGATGGCGTCACCGATCCGATGCCGAACTGGTTGACCAGCACGCCCGTAACCGAAAGCCAGGCCAACGTGCCTGCCGTACCGGCCAGGAGGATAACCCCCACCAGCAAGGCGATGATGCGCTTGCGCTTGGACATGCTAATCCTCCTTCTTTGCTACGTTGCCGTTGCTCCAAACGTTATGGGCACGATCGCTGCCGTCGATCCATTTGTCGTTCACACGCGTGTTCGTGCAGGTGAACGTGGCATCGTTCGCGCTCGATGCAGACGAAATCGTCAGCTCGGCAGTTTTACCGGGCGCCTTGCCCGGCGTGCTCAGCTCACCCTGGTAGCGCCATGCCCAAGCCGTATCTTCCTCGACGGTATAGATGCCAGCCGGAGCGGCGAACTGCACGCTGCCGACATAGCAAGTTTCACCGTTTTCGTCGCGCTGCTCGCTAACTTTCACCTCGACCATGCGCGTCTCGGCAGGAGAATCCTGCGACATCTTTCGCGTTACCTTAAAGCGGAACGTTTGCCCCATAGCGCTGACATCGGTCGTCTTTTTAACGATCGTCAGCGCATGAGTCTGGGCAAAGTTGAACACGGCTTTGCCGGGGCCCTGATCGCCCTCGCCCGTCTTCTTGGACTCCAGACGGTTGGCCAGGTCGAACGAGCCGTCACCCGAACCAAGGCTGTAGAGCGAGACAAACTTGCCGTTTACGGGCTCTTCCGCCACAGAAACACCCTCTGTACCAGGCCCGTAGCTTGCCCGCATTACCGTAACGGTCAGCCGCGTTCCCATAAACGGCTTGGCAAAGCAGACCTTAAACGGCGCCTTGTCGGCACTGTCATCGACGGTGTTGGCGGCGGCGGGATCGAGCAGCCACTTAAGCTGGGCGGTCATGGTTTCGGACTTCGCGGGATCAGACGTATCTTTGGCAACCACGCGATATGTAACGGGATACAGGTCCATGTCGCCCTTAATTGGCTCGTCCTTAAACACATCCCAAGGCTTCGTATCACCATCGGCGCCCACATATCGCCACTCCAAGAAGAGCTCACGCATATCGCCATTGGCGGCCGCACGCTCATCGAGCAGCGCGACGATCTTGGAATGGGCGTCCGGGTCGTATGCCACGGACTTTTGCTCCATCATGGGATTCCCGCTGTTGTCATAGACGGGGCGGCCGTTCTCATCCATTTTGGGAACATCAACCGTATAGACGAAGCCGGACTTGCCGTCCTGCGCACGCTCGTCGCCCGAGTCGACCGTCGCCGTAAAGAGAACCGACCCGTCGACACCGTGATAGCGCACCTTATGCGGCGCAATCTTGTACACCGCAGTGTACATCGCGCTCTTAAAGGGCTCATTGCCCTCGAGGGGATACTTGTCGTCACCGGTCATCAGGGTGTACTTGTTATCGGATTCATAGTCACGCGACCAGCCGACAAAGTCGTACTTGGTGCCATCCTTGCCGACAACCTCAGTTGCAGCTTTTACCTCCAGCGAAATTTGATCACCAGAGTCGGTCCGCGAAAGATAACGCACAGAACCGGGGTCATCCAGATTGGCATCGATATTCGATTGAACACGCACCGCGCTGGCGCGGTAGACCGGATACAACTCCATGGGGGCCTTGACCACGGTGCTTTTATTCACCATGGAAACGTCGTCCGACCAAACGACATAACCGTTGCCAGCTACCGGCTTAGTTTCCGTCCAGCCCACGAAGGCATTGTATGCGTTTGTTGCAGCATCGATATCGCCGACGTTATACGTTGGCAGCGGGATGCCGTCCTTAAGGCTGCCGAGAGAATCGCCCTGCTGGGCTACCTTACCGTCCACATCCCTGGCATTGAGATGGTACACAACCGCCAACGGCGAATAGTACGCCACAAATGTATAGGCCCCGCCGGGTTCCACCTGATGGGAATACGAGTTATCGCCGTTAGGTTCGATGTCTTCAACTTCGCCATTCGGAAGCTCGATCTCAACCTTCTGCAACTTATACAGCTCACCGCCTGCTTTATAAACCGGAGTCGTGACGTCAGGGGTCACCGTTGCCGTAGCAGGGTCGGTGCCCGCGTTGATAACGGGATCGATGTCGTACCTAGGCACATTAACCTTGTCCGTGCCCTTAAAACCGGCGCGATACAGGTTGGTGGTGTACCTAACATCGTACTTCGCGTACACCGGATAGGCATCCTGCCACTGGGTGACCTTAAAATCTGGTTTCACCAGATACGGTTCGGCCTTATCCGGGTCAGAAGTGGTGAAGGAATCGCCCTCGACATCGTAGATATACTTCCAGACGTCAGAATCCCTCTGGACCTCGGCGGTCGAAATCCAGCCCAGGAACTTATAGCCCGGCACGGCCATGTCGGCATCGGTCGGGGAAGCTTCGAGGGTCAGGGGGCTCTCATACGATCCCTTCTCACCATCTTCTGGCTTTTCGGCCACTTTAACCGACTTATTAACATGCGGGTAGTAATACGTGAACGTCGGATCCGCCCCGTTCACCTTGGTCTGCAGCAAGTTACTCTCATAGCGCCGCGTGGCAGTCCTCACGACATTATCGCCCTTGTTGTAGAAATTAACGTCCGTGGTAATCATCGCGCGAACGTAGTACTTCTTATCTGTACGCACCATGCTCTCGATGGGATTTTTCACATATGTCCAATATTCACCATCGCGCTCAAGCGTCCAAAAATTCAGGCGATAGCGATCATTCACCGGTTTGACCGTTACGTTCAGCGAAGCCGAAGTCCAAGTATCGCTTAGCGTTGCAGCGCCTGGAAAATCGGTATCGGCATAGAGGTTTTTTAGAGTATCGGCTCCCGTATCGTTTTTAACGTTGTGCGAGTACGCGTTAAGGGGACTCACGACAAGGGTTTCCTTCGTGAAGCGCGTGCCACACGTTTCATAACTATCCTTTATACCGTGGTCAACATGCTCCGGGCCCCAGTGGACGACGTTTTCACGCACGAAGGTACTACCGACGTTTTCCTCAAAGGGCGTTTGATAGCGATTCCAAACGGAACAAAGTAGCTTGCTGTCCGTAAACTCATGGTTGGTATAAGCCCGAACGTAATAATCCACTCGGTACTCAAAGCGGGCGATGTAGGTATGTGGCACAGTTAGATCGACATCGGCAGGGAGTGTGTAGCTGGGGTCACGGCTTACGCGCACCTCGACCTGGGACCCATCGGCGGCCTGCTTGTTTTCATACCAACCCAGGAAGCGGTAGCCGTCGGGCAGCGCACCGTCCTCAGATAAAGGTTTGTTGTCCACGTCGCACACCTGCACCGTGTACACACCGGTGCCATCCTCGGCAGTCTCAACCTTAACGACAGTTTTGCCCACGCCCGCGCGCTGGGTCTTATCGTCAAGCTCATCCCGCTCATTGCCCTCAAACACCGTCATGATGTTCGACACATAGTCGGTGTACACCGGATAAAAATCGGTAGGGCCAAGCACAGTGATCTCAGCGCCGGCAGGATAGAACGCACCGGCGTTTTTTAGCTCGGCAAGCTCAGGCGAGGTAATGGCCGCATAGCCGCCATGCATCTCGGCCTCACCGCTCGGCTGCGTCGTCCAACCAATAAAGGTGGCGCTGGCAGATAGAGCGCCGCGGTCCGCAGGGGCAACCGGCGTTAAACCGACACCATAGCGGTACCAATCCGTCGACTTGTCGTGCGCCTCGCCGCTCTGCCACGAGAGCATCTCACCCTTGACGTTATAGAACAGCACCTGCGCCTCGTACGAAGCGATAAACAGGTCATTGCCCTTAAAACCGTCGACCCCCTTGGCATTATCGGCGGTATAGGTCGACGTATGCTCGTGTGCCTCGCTCTTCTGGACCTGCTTGCCAGCAGCCACAGCATCGGCATCGGTCTTGCCGTCAAACCAGCTGTTGTCTTGTCCAATTCGATTCACACGTACATCGGACTCGCGGAACCAGCCCATGAAGCGATAACCGCCGTTGGCATCGGTCAAGCCCTTGGGCTTTGCGGAGGTATCCTGCCCAAACGTCACCGATGTATCGCCCTGGGCCAAGCCCTGAGCCGTTCCCGCCAGCACGGCGCTCACGGCAAAGGCGTACGGATCCGAGGTCTTCTGTTCAATACCAAGTTTGGTTGCCTCGATGGTCGCGGTACCCGCACCGGGAAAATCGATCGTCGCCTTAACGCTCTGGCCATGCACAGGAATATTCAGCTTGTAATCCATCGCCCACTCATTGAAGTGCGAGCCACCCAAGGCCCCGTTGTTAGCAGTCGAGCGCTTGGTGCCGGCACAAAAGTCGTAGTCGTGCTCTTCCCACAGCTCGCGCGTGGTGTAGCGCTCGTCATCCCATGGACCATAGCCATCACCCTTGGTGGTGCCATCGCCGCCAAACGAGGGGATTTTCTTTTTGGCAGGGTTGCCCTGGCTGTTGCCAGAAAGGCTCACGCTCGGCTTAAAGTAGCACTCGGTGACCGTGGCATCATCCTTGTTGGCGCGCGCAGCAATACCGCCCAGGTTCACGTCGTTTTGAATGATGGGAATCACGGCGATGGGATTGTACTGACGCGAGCTCAAGTCACCCGCAAAATGGCTTCGAACGAGCTCGTTGCCCTTTTCGGTTAGAATACGACCCGCCAAGCCACCCGTCCACGCACGCGTCACGGCGACGACGCCCACATATGACGCGGCATAGCTGTAGCACTGCGCCGTCGAGAAGCAGTCGATAATCTTGGCCTCGCCCGCCATGCAGCCCACAAAACCCGAGGCGTACACGTTGTTGCCGCCCAGGGCGCCAATGGCCACGTCGTACTTATTGGTGACGTCGGTCATGCCCTTCTCGGCAATCGAGCCGTCGTCCTTACGCGTCGGCGTCACGCGGCAGTACTCGATAGTCGAGTTCTTAACGTAGCCGGCAAACGCCGCCATATACAGACCCTCACCGCCGAGCGCCTGCACGCCCGAGGTCGCATTGTTGACGGCACGGCCGCCACGGACCTCGCAGTTGTAGAGGGTGCAGCCGTCGAGCTCGCCGGCGATGAGACCGCCCTCAAAGCCTGCGTTGGTAATGAGGTTGAGAGCATTGTTGGCGCAGGTCACGTGCAGCGTGCTCTCCATGACCATAACGTTTTCGAAGCGCGTATTGACGGCCTTGCCCACGATAATGCCACCGCGGAAGTCCGCCCACACGTTGGCGTCCTTGACCAGGAAGTTTTTGATGGTGGCACCGTTGGTCTCGGCAAAAAATCCCGTATCGCGCTCGGGGTCAAAAGCGTCTTTATCGTAGTTCAGGCCCTCAACGGTGTGGTTTTGACCATCGAACACGCCCTTAAACGGATGCTCCTTGTTGCCAAACGACAGATGCTTAACGGTGCTTGCAACGATGTCTTTCATGTCGTCGCTGTCGAGCTCAATGTCGTTATCGAGATAAACGTGCCAGCCGGACGTATCGCGCTCGCGCGACAGCGCCACGTACGCCAAAAAGTCGTTCGCATTTTTGATGTGATATTCGTTTTTGTTCTCGGGCACGTCCTCGGCATGCACTGACGTTGGCAGCGCCATAACGCAGCAAAGGACAATCGCTGCGACGGCAACCAGCCTGCTAAGCATGCCCCGGTTTATGTTCTTGATCTTCATAGGCTAGTTCGCCTCCGGCCAGCCCACGACGTCAAGCACGTCGAGGACGGTATCGCTTGCATGCTGGTTTTTGGCCTGCACGGCCTGAACATCGATATCGAGCCTGAATGAGCCGCCGCGCGCGGCATCGTGGTAGTCGCCCACAAAGCGCAGCGAGTCCATAAGGCTTTCCGTCATGGCGCCGGGGTCGAGCATGCCGCCACGTCCGGCCAAGCCGCGGTAGTAGTACCACCCATCGCTGCCATCGATCCACGGGGATCCCTCGCCCACGTTCACATGAAACGCAACGCTGCCCGAGGCATCCGCGCTCGAACCGTCGGGCGCCACTGACGTCATGCGCAGACGCGCGCGAACGTACTCAGGCTGCGCGCCGACGTTCTCCACGCGCACAATGCGGCTGATGTCAGAGCCCCCGGCCTTGGTGTCGGGATAGTCCCCGTGCTCGTTGGGCTCAAACGGAATCTCCTCGCCCTGCTCGTTGAGAGTGTATTCGCAGACTCGTACCTTCACGCTGCCAAACGATAGGACGTTGTTCGCCGGAACCATATCAACGGTAAAAGCCAGCGTGCTGCACAGGCACGCCAGGGCCAACAGCGCCATCGCGGCAAGCGCCAAGGTGCGTTTCTGATTGTCGGAAAGATTGTTGAGCATTACGTTCGCCAATCGTCGATTAAAGGGGAGCCGAGATCCCGGCCCGAAAATGGGGATGGGGAGCGGGCCGGGATCTCGGTGGGGAGGGATTAAGCCTGAGCCTGAGTCTTAGCCCATTCCTTGGCCTGCTCAAGGGCGTTGGTGGCCGCATCGGCCTTGTCGCCCTTCTGATCAGCGCCGAAGATGTAGCAGGAGACTGTCATAGCGGGACTTTGAACAACATCCGTGCTGTTCAGCGTATTCGGAATACTCACCTGGCTGAACAGCTCGCCGGTATAGGCTGCCTTTCCGTCGGAGGGAGCAAGCGCAGCCGGCGCGCTGGTGTTATTGGTGTACACGAACAGACCGCTCACGTACTGGCCTTCAGTGCCGTTAGTCACAGCCTTTCCGGTAAATTCCCCATCGACTTTCGTCCATCCATTATTGATAGTGAAGTATGGAGTCTTGGCAAGTTTGCCTTCTACATCTTTCACAATGGCGTTTTTCACATAGATAAACACATAAGAAGAGTCAGAATCTTTGCCGATACCCACGTTCGGATTCTTATTGATTACAGTGCCAGGGACCATCTTCGACTTATCAGTCCATTTGGTCTCGAACAGATATCCGTCCACTGAGGGGTTCGTGGGATCAGTGCCGGGCTTGTTCGGCTGATCGGGGTCGGGCTTCACTTCAGGCTTGTCAATGCTGCCGACCGTGAACTCATTCACCTTGGTTTGGGTCGCCGTCAGCCATGCATAGGTACCCACGCCGGCAGCCAGCACCAACAGCAACAGGGCGGCAATGATGCCGTAGCGCTTTTTCTTCTTGTTTTCCATCGTTCTCTTCCTTTCGAGAATCGTCTTCCCCGGCAACGGCCCCTACCGCCGCCGACGCTTTTCCCTGCCGCTATGAACGCCGCTCCCTCGCATGCACGCGGGCATGCTTACCCGCAGGCTCGTCGGAAACCACCCGATCGAGCACTATCGACGCCGCGACCAGCAGCGCCAGAACGGCCACCACAACAAGCAAACCGGGCATCGTCGTGCAATATGCGTTAACGAAGCCCAGGTAAGGGACACAAAAAGAAACGACACCGATCACGCGTGAAAAAGGCGTCTGCTCGGCGTCGTGCATGATGGTTCCATCTGCATTTTTGTTTGCGATTCCCTGCGTACCGATCGTCTGTGCCACAGGGTCGATCTCGTACACCTGGTGCGTCACCACGGCACCGTCGGAGCGGTAAAAGGTTGCATTGTCGCCCACGGCAATATCCGTTGGCTCAACTTGGCGAACAAACACCATGGAGCCGACGGGAAACTCGGGCTCCATAGAGCCCGAAAGCACAGCAAAGGGTGTGTATCCAAATGCGCGAGGCACAAAAGAAACAACGGCAAGGGCTATGACAAGCGCGAACGCCAAGCTACTCAAAAGCGTAATAAATCGTTTGAGTCTGCGCGCCGTCAAAGTGATAATTCATCCCCCTTGAGGACCTATTCTACCCATCCAAAGGTCAGCAAGTTTCAACAGGAACCGCAAGGCGCTTGAAAAGTGAGTCCGAAATAAGCCAATTTGGAATCTTTTCGTAATAAAAACATAGCGATGTGCTACACATTTTTCAATGTTTTATCGCTAAATGCTACTTATTTTGGCGTAAGTGGCCATTTATCCCCAAATTAGTCTGTTTTATCCAATACTTACGACTAACCCCCTACGCAACTTCCCCATAGGAGGTTCGATTTTTTTGCGAAACTAAAATAATGGTACCCCCCCCCACATTAAAACAAACTACTGGAAGTGTCATTTATTTCCGACCCTCCCCTTGCCGGAGTTTTATGACAGCCCCATGTAGTTCGCAGCCCATAATCCTCTGAGAACCGTGTCCCAGAATTCACGTCCGGAGTGGGATGCGGTTTCCGCTTGTGGCCCCGTTGGGAAACCACATCCCACTCCGATCGCAAATTCCGGGTCGCGCTTTCCGCCAAGGCCCTCAACCGGAAACGGCATCCCATTTCTCGGCCGAAAACTGGGATGCGGTTTCCACAGAGCCCCTCAACGGGAAACCGCATCCCATTCCAAAGGCAAATTCCGGGACGCAGCTTCCGCAACCCCACCCATCCGGAAATCCCATCCCACTCCGCACACATCCGGGCATAGAACAATCAGCTTATTAGGCCTTCCATCAATAAAGGGGCGCCCTCGTGTCATGAAAAAAGCCCCGAGAATCTCGAGGCTTTCACGTTTGTACGATTGAACGCGCGGCACCGCAAGCGGCGAAGTTATTCGCCCAAAACGGCCTTTTTTGCGGCTGCAGCCATGTTATCCATATCTTCCTTGGTGGGATGGTCCTTCGCGGCAACCCAGTTGTCGAGCAGCATCTTAAATCGGGCGTTGTCGGGATCTTGCTCGAGCATTGCCTCGTAGCGCTGCTTGACCGCGGGGCCCATCTTGCCCTGGCACATCGCCCAGCCCGCAAGCTCGGCATCCTCGGCCAAATTGGAAGTTACGCGGTCGATAATCTGCTGATAGTAGCTCTGGTCGGCGCCAAAACCGCAGGTGCCAAACAAAAAGACGCGCTTACCGTGCAAGGCGGAGAGCAACGCCGCGACCGAAGGCGTGCACGCGCCCTTGTCGCACCAAAAGCCGACAAGCACCGTGTCGGCCGCGCAGGCGCCCCGTGCCTCGAGCGCAACCTGATCTGCATCCGCATCGTCGCTCAACGCCGCGGCGTGGACAAACTCAACGCCCGCAGCCTGTAGAGCGCGCTTGATCGCACCCGAAACCATCCTGGTATTACCGCTCTTGCTGTTAACCACCAAAGAGCACGTCATAGTCACGTTGCCTCGTTTCCCCCAAAACTAAAGCCACTAATGCAATTTATTAGATGAATATCTTAGTACTAACGTGACAGATGTAAACCACCGTCTGTCGATTGGCGACGCAGACGACATCTTTGGACAGATTTCGAACAGTATGTACTTCGGATTGAAACCGCCGCAGAACGTTTCACGAATGGCCGAAAAACTGTTTCACAAAACGCCGTCAAATTGTTTCATATAATATCGTCAATTTGTTTCACGAAATACCGTCAGATTGTGTCATGGTTTTTCGTCAAAATGTTTTACGCGCTGGTAAGATGCTATAAAACAAAATGTTTCTTTGAATGGCGGGAAGTACGATGACTAGGTATATGAGTAGATGTATCGATCGCTCAATCGAACGCGATCTTGGCATTTTTGGTGCCGTGCTCATTCAGGGACCGAAGTGGTGCGGAAAGACGACTACGGCCCAGCGATTCGCTGAATCATCGCTGTCTCTCTCCGACCCTGCCGGAGACTTTGCCGCACTGCAGCTTGCCAGGATCGACCCAGCTCAAGCAATAGTCGGCGCAACGCCGAGACTCATCGATGAGTGGCAGGAAGAGCCAAAACTGTGGGACGCAATACGTTTCGAATGCGATCGTCGGACCGGTGAGCCAGGGCGGTTTTTGCTTACGGGGTCGGCAACACCAAACGACGCCGACCAACCGATGCACAGCGGCATCGGACGCATATCACGCTTGCGCATGGAAACAATGACTCTGGCCGAACTCGGGGTTTCCTCAGGGGCGGTCTCGCTCGAATCGCTGCTTAACGGATGCCCCATCAAAGCGGCACTTGGATCCATCAACGGCATCGCCGATATCGCCGATTTGCTATGTCGTGGTGGTTGGCCTCAGGCGGTTGGCAAGACGACTGCCGATGCAATGCGTATATCCGCTGCCTACATCGACGGTGTCTGCGAATCGGATGTTTCGAGGGTTGACGGCGTGAAGCGTGACCCGGAGAAAGTCAGGGCTCTTCTGTCTTCGCTTGCGCGCAACGAATCCACTCTTGCCGGCGAAAAGTCTCTTGAGAAAGACCTCGGCGGTGATGTATCGAGAAGTACGCTGCGGCGCTATACGGATGCCTTGCGCAGAATACACATCATCGATGATATCCCGGCTTGGCATCCGGCGCTCAGGTCTCCGGTAAAGCTGCGGCAAAGTGCAAAAAGGCACCTCGCCGACCCTTCGCTTGCCGTCGCACTGCTCGGAGCAAATCCGGAGTCATTGGCATCCGACCCTAAGACGCTGGGACTGCTCTTCGAATCCCTCGTCCTGCACGACCTTAAGGTCTATGCAGCCGCAAATGACTCATCGGTGTCCCACTACCATGACGCCGACGATCTCGAGGTCGATGCCGTTATACACAGGCGCGATGGAACTTGGATTGCCGTGGAAATAAAACTCGGAAGTCCGCAGATCCCCGAGGCATCTGCAAACCTGCTTCGACTCGAGCGCAAACTTGTCGAGCGTGGCGAGAGACCACCCGCGGCCAAGCTCATCGTCATCGGGTTCGGCATGCCAGCCCATACAATGCCCGAGGGCATTATCGTTGCCCCCGTTGACACACTCGCGCCCTAGCGCTGCATTACATGCCCCACGGGCTTGCTCACTGGGCGAATTGGCTGCGGTAGAGCTCGGCGTAGAAGCCGCCTGCCACTAGCAGCTCGTCGTGCGTGCCGCGCTCGATAATCTCGCCGTCGCGCATCACCAGAATGCAGTCGGCGTTGCGGATGGTGCTCAGGCGATGCGCCACCACAAAGCTTGTGCGACCTGCCATGAGCTCGTCAAATGCCGCCTGAACCTGCAGCTCGGTGCGGGTATCGATGCTCGACGTCGCCTCGTCCAGCAGCAGAATCGCCGGGTCGGTGAGCATGACGCGCGCGATGCACAGCAGCTGTTTTTGACCCTGGCTAAACGTGCCGCCGTCCTCGCCGATCACCGTATCGTAGCCGCCTGGCAGCTGCACGATAAACTTGTGCGCATGCGCGCGCTTGGCGGCCTCGATAACCTGCTCGCGCGCGGCATCCGGGCAACCGTAAGCGATGTTGTCCGCCACCGTGCCCTCGAACAGCCATGTGTCCTGCAGCACCATGCCAAAGGCGCGGCGCAGGCTTGCGCGCGTGTAGTCACGCGAGGAACGGCCATCGACCGCAATGCGACCGGCATCGATATCGTAAAAACGCAGTAGCAAATTGATGAGCGTCGTCTTGCCACAGCCCGTAGGACCGACCAGGGCAAAGCGCATACCGGGCTTAGCCTCGATGCAGATGTCCTGCAGCAGCTTGCGGTCGGGAACGTAGCTAAAGTCCACATGCTCAAAGGTCACCTCGCCCCGTGGGGCGGCAAGCTCCACGGCATCTGGCGCATCGGGCTCCTGCTCGCGCGCATCGAGCAGCGCAAACATGCGGCGCGCCGAGGCGTACGCGGTCTGAATCTGCGTAATAACGTTGGTGACCTCGTTGAACGGCTTGGTGTACTGGTTGGCGTAGGACAGGAAAATCTGCACGCCGCCCACCGTAAGCGCCGCCGGCACACCCGTGATCACGCCCACGCAGCCGATCACAGCGACCACGGCATAGATGATGTTATTGATAAAGCGCGTGCCGGGGTTGGAGAGCGAGCCCATAAACTGCGCGCGCTCACCTGCCGTATAGAGCTCGGCGTTAAGGGCATCGAAGCGCTGCTGAGCGCTCGGGCCGTAGGCGAAGGCGTCCACCAGCTTTTGCTCACCCACATACTCCTCGATATGACCGCCGAGTTGGCCTTGAATACGCTGCTGCGCCGTAAAGCTCTTGTTGGAGAGCTTGGCAATAGCACCGGCTGCAAAGATGGAGAGCGGCGTGACGAGCACCACCACGAGCGTCATGGTCAGGTTGATGGAAAGCATAAACGCGAGCGTGCCCACGATGGTGATGACGCCGGTAAAGAGCTGGGTAAAGCCCTGCAGCAGACCATCGCCCACCTGGTCGACGTCGTTGACTACGCGGCTCATAAGGTCACCGTGGGCATGGCTGTCGATAAAGCTGAGCGGCATACGGCTGAGCTTGTCGCTCGCCTCCACGCGCATGTCGCGCACCGTCTCGTAGGACAGACGGTTAACGCAGTAGCCCTGCAGCCACTGGAAGGCCGCGGCACCTACGACGACAATCGCGAGTTTGGTGACGAGCGGCAGCAGCGCGTCAAAGTCCACCTGCCCGGCGGCAACGATGAGGTCGATGCCCTCGCCGATGAGGATGGGCGTGTAGAGCTGCAGGATAACGGAGATGGCGGCACTCACAAACGAAGCCGCAAACGAGACGCGGTGCGGGCGAACATAGCCCAGCAGGCGGCGGGTCACCGCACCCACGGGATAGCGCTCGGGATCACCGGGTTGGCGCGGACCGTCGCCCAGGTCGTTAAGGTTATCGTTGCCGGACACGTTAGCGGTCATCGTGGCGACCGAACCGGAGGAAGTATACGGATTCATCTAGCAGCCCTCCTTTGCGCAGACGGATGCGGGGGCGGTTGGGGCGGACGCGGGTGTCGCACTCCCCTGCCGGCCCTCGAGCTCCTCGCGGCGAAGCTGCGACTGGCAGATCTCTCGGTAGAGCTGGCAGCTTGCATACAGCTCGCCATGCGTGCCCAGGTCCGCGACCGAACCGTGATCGAGCACGCAGATCATGTCGGCGTCGCGCACGGTCGAGACGCGCTGGCTCACAATCACCGTGGTCAGCGGCAGCCCGCCCTCGGCGGCACCGCGCACGCTGCGCTCGCGAATGGCATGGCGAAGCGCCGCGTCGGTCTTAAAGTCGAGCGCCGAGGCAGAATCGTCCATGATCAATATCCGAGGCGAACCCACCAAGGCGCGCGCGATGGTCAGGCGCTGGCGCTGGCCACCGCTAAAGTTCTTGCCGCCCGCCTCGACCGGGGCATCGAGCCCCTGCGGTTTGTTGCGCACGAACTCGCTCGCCTGCGCCATGTCGAGCGCCGCCCAGAGCTCCTCGTCGGTTGCCGACTCGTCACGCCAGGTCAGGTTGCTGCGGATCGTGCCGCTCACCAGCGACGCGCGCTGCGGTACGGTCGCGACCACGTGGCGCAGCTGGTCGAGCGGCCAGGTGCGCACGTCGGCACCCATCACGCTCACGCTGCCGGTGCTCGCATCGTAGAGGCGCGGAATAAGCGAAACGAGCGTGGACTTGCCGCTACCCGTGCCGCCGATAATACCGAGCGTCTTGCCCAGCGGGAGCTCCAGCGTCACATCGTTGACAGCATTGGCCGCGCCGGCGCCAAACGAGAAGCTCGTATGGTCAAAGCTCAGCGCAGGAACGGGAGCGACATTGCCCGGCTCGGGCAGTGCGACCGTCTCGTTGTCCTCGTCGGTGATGCTCGGCATGCAATTGAGCACCTCGTTGATGCGCGACGCGCTGGCGCTCGCCTTGGTAAAGACCACAACCAGGTTGGCGACGTACACGATGGAGGTGAGCGTCTGCGTCATGTAGTTCACAAACGCCATGACCTGGCCCTGCGTGAGCTCGCCCACGTTGACCTGGATACCGCCCACCCACAGGATGGCGCACACGCCCAGGTTCATCACAAGAAACGTGACGGGGTTGAGAATCGACGAGAGCTTGCCCACCGCGATGGCAGTATTGGCCTGGTCGTCGGCTGCCTGGGCAAAGCGCTCGCGCTCATGGTCCTCGCGCACGAAGGCGCGAACCACGCGGGCGCCCGAAAGGCCCTCGCGGCAGATAAGCGCGATGCGGTCAAGCTTTGCCTGCAGCTGCTTGTAGTACGGGATACAGCGCGCCATGACAAACCAAAACACCAGGCCGATGGCGGGCGTGCAAATCAAAAAGATAATGCCGAGCTTAAGGTCGATGGCAAGGGCCGCGACCATGGAGCCCACCGCCAGGAAGGGCCAGCGGATGAGCATGCGCACGCCCAGCGCCACAGCGAGCTGCACCTGGTTGACGTCGTTGGTGATGCGGGTGATAAGCGACGGCGTGCCAAAGCGGTCGAGCTCGGCATAGCTCAGCTTATTAATGTGCCCGTAGAGCGCACCGCGGATGTCGGTGCCCATGCCCTGCGAGGTCAGCGCCGCCATCTTTTGGCAGACGAGCGTAAACGAGATGCCGATTACAGCCATGGCGGCGAGCACCGCGCCGTAACGGACGACGGCGTTGACATCGTGTGCGCCGATGCCCTTATCGATCATCTGGGCAATCACCAGCGGCGTAAGCAGGTCAAAGATCACTTCGATCAGCTTGCACGCAGGGCCAATCACCATATACCGGCGAAACTTACCACCAAAACGCCTGAGCAGCTCAATCATAAAAAGGCGCTCCCTATCATCATCTCTCTTCAATCTGATTCATGATAGTACGGCGAACCCTGAAGATGCGTAAGCAACTCGTTACAGAAGAGTCTTGAGCGGTGGTAAAAAACGCCACTGTTTTGGCGCAGTCAGCGAGCGACATAACGCCAGGGATTCAATTATCAGATAAATGTGACCCTTCAGGCAGTTTTGGTCGGCTACCCGCGAGTGCCGGCAGGGCGCTTGGTAGTCGAGCGATCCCGCAGGCGAAGCCGAGGCCAGCGAGACACCAAACACTTCATCGCCTCTTGAAGCACGTAGCCGTCGATGTTTTGGCAAAGCCAGCGAGCGCCACCCAGAGCGACAATTTGTCATTCAAAAGGCAAGGCATGACCAGAAGGTC
>ERZ834722.1135-NODE-1135-length-26515-cov-9.234392_pt1 | contig 26515 bp, 18 predicted proteins | sample MGYA00519576_ERZ834722 | MGnify/ENA primary metagenome ERZ834722 (study PRJEB31850, sample SAMEA3708759) | human gut metagenome | biome: human gut; feature: human-associated habitat; material: faeces | place: China | collected 2014 ...
ACTCCCCATATTTGCGTAATTCAGTATATGAATTTCTGCGGGGAATATGAGGCGGCGTCCGGTGCCGGCTGCCGTGCGGTGCGGGGATCGGAATATCCAGTGTGCGCTCACGGCCGTCGTGTACAAAAAACTTCATAATTTGCAGGGAAAGCGGTTGCATCAAATTGCGGAATATGCTAAAATTAGACAGCATTATAGATGGTTATGGATGATTGTGCATTCGTTGCAATTGGGAACGCTGCGAGACGGCTGCGGTGCGGCCGGGATGCAGCAGTGCCTTTGACATAGCATCGGAAATTGGAGGCTGCCAGCCGGCTGCCGGGAAAGGACACGCGATTTCATGAAACAGGAAGAAGGAACAATGCAGATCGGCCTGCTGACGCTGCTCAAGGCACTGTGGAAACGGATGTGGCTGGTGATCTTGGCGGTCTTGCTGTGCGGCGCGGCGGGCTTTTGCATCGCGCGCTTTTGCGTCACGCCCATGTACAAGGCCGGGGTCATGATGTATGTGAACAACAACTCGCTGCCCAGCGGCGGAAAAGATACGATCAGTTCCTCCGACCTGTCGGCGGCTCAGAGCCTTGTGGATACCTATGTAGTCATTCTCAATACCCGGGCGACGCTGGAAGAGGTGGCCGACAAGGCCAATGTCAACTATTCCTATGATGAGCTCAAGCACATGGTCTCCGCTACGGCGGTGAATTCCACCGAGGTGTTTGAGGTCACCGTCACCAGCGCTGACCCCGAGGAAGCGCAGCGCCTCGTGAACACTGTGACGCAGGTGCTGCCGACCCGGATCGCTTCCGTGGTGGAGGGTACCTCCGTGCGCGTGGTGGACAATGCCGTGACCCCCTCGAAAAAGGCGTCTCCAAGTTTTTCACTGTACACGATGCTTGGCGCGCTGGTGGGTTTTGTGGTCAGCGCCGCCTACGTGATCCTGCGCGAGCTGTTCGATGACCGAATCCACGATGAGGACAGCCTGCTGCAGATGTACCACACCATTCCCGTTCTGGCGGTGATCCCGGAGCTGACTTCCAGTTCCTCCGCCGGTTACGGCGGCAGCTATGGCTACTACGGAGCCCCAAAGCAGGAGGAGGGCACGAAGAAATGAGTAAGATCGGTAAGCGAGAGGTGCCTATGACCCGTTCCCAGCAGCGGAAGCTGCTGGGTGACCATTTGAGTTTCGCCGCGGCGGAGGCGTATAAGCTGCTGCGCACGAACCTGATGTTCGCACTGCCTGACAGCGGCGGATGCCGTGTCGTTGGCGTGACCAGCGCCCTGCAGGGCGAGGGAAAGAGCACGACCTCCATGAACACGGCCTATACCATCGCCGAGACCGGACAGCGGGTGCTGTTGATCGAGGCGGATATGCGTCTGCCCAACGTGGCCAGGTGCCTGGGGCTGCGGCCGAATCTGGGCCTGTCGGATCTGCTGGCGGGCCTGTGTACTTTGAATGATGTGGTGCAGCCCAGCGGTATGCTGGATAATCTGCGCATCATCGCTGCCGGAAGCATCCCGCCCAATCCCATGGAGCTGCTTGGCTCCGATCAGATGGGGCGCCTGCTGGATATTCTGCGGCAGTTTTATGACTTTATCATCTTTGACCTGCCGCCGGTGAACGTCGTGGCCGACGGTCTGGTCATCTCCAGGCTGGTGCAGGGCATGATCATGGTGGTGCGTCAGGATTACGGTGACCGCCGCGCCATTGCCGACGCTGTGCGGCGGCTGCAATACCTTGATGTGAAGATCCTGGGCTTTGTGATGACGTACAGCCAGACCGGGAAAAAGAGCTATGGCTACCGCAAGTACGGCTATGGCTACGGCTATGGCAAGCACGGTCGCGGTCACGATTACGGCTATGCATACGGTAGAAAAGCGTCTCACAATCCCCGGTTTACCGACAGCGTGCTGGACAAGGATGCGGAACGCCGGGGGGCGTCTCCGGACAGGGATCATAAGCACGCCGGCGGCCAGACAAGGGCCGAAACGAAATGATCGACCTGCACACACACGTGCTGCCGGGTATGGATGACGGCAGCCGCAGCCCGGAGGAGAGCGCCCGGATGCTGCGTGAGCTGGCTGCGCAGGGCGTCACACTGGCTGCTGCCACGCCGCATTTTTACGCCGACGAAAACAGTCCTGACCGGTTTCTGCGCCGCCGGAAAGAGGCGTGGGAGCGCCTGCAGCCGGTTCTGGAGCCGGGGATGCCGGAGCTGACTCTTGGGGCGGAGGTCTGCTATTTTGAGGGCATGTGCCGCAACGATGAGCTGCCGCTCCTGTGCATGGAGGGAACGGACACGCTGCTGCTGGAGATGCCCTTTGAGCCGTGGAGTCGGCGGATGCTCGGCGATCTGCTGGAGCTGGCCGATCGGGGCGACATGCGCGTGGTGCTGGCGCACGTGGAGCGGTATATGCCGTTCCAGAGTCGGGATGTGTGGGATCACGTACTGCAGAGCATGGTGCTGATGCAGAGCAATGCGGATTTTTTCCTCGCGCTGCGCAGCAGACGCCGGGCTCTGCACCTGCTGCGGGACGGTCAGATGCAGCTTTTGGGCTCGGACTGTCACGGAATGGAGCACCGACCGCCGCGGATCGGTTCTGCGGCGGCATATATACGCAGCCATCTGGGGGATGGCGTGCTGGAGCGGATCGACACGCTGGCAGCCTCGCTGCTGTGCGCTGAGATCTGATTGGGAGAGAGATAGGAAGGAGACATGCGGCCGATGGAGCAGGTCGTGCAAGACGGCGCTCGGGAGATTTATCAGGTCGAACAATCTGCCGTTGTGGAAAAGCCTGTATATCAGGCGGTGAAGCGGCTTTTTGATGTGGTGGTGTCTGCGCTGGCGCTGCTGATACTTGGGATCCCCATGCTGCTGCTGATGCCGGTGATTCGGGCTGATTCACCGGGGCCGGCGATATTTCGGCAGGAGCGGCTGGGTAAGGGCGGTAAGCCCTTTGTCATTTATAAATACCGCACCATGCAGATGGATGCAGAGCGGGACGGACCTCAGTGGGCGCGCGCTCACGATGTCCGCTGTACCAAGTTGGGCCGCCTGCTGCGGCGCGGGCATATTGATGAGCTGCCCCAGCTGGTGAACGTGCTGCGCGGGGAAATGAGTCTGGTGGGTCCTCGGCCCGAACGGGCCTGTTTCTATCAGGAGTTTGAGAGATATATCCGTGGCTTCAGCCAGCGGCTGCAGGTCACGCCCGGCATTACCGGCTGGGCGCAGATCAATGGCGGCTATGAGCTGCTGCCGGAGGAAAAGATCCTGTTTGATATGGAATACATCCGTCACCGCTCCGTGATGTTTGACATCCGGTGTCTGCTGGGAACCGTGCGTGTGGTGTTCCGGCACGACGGCGCCAGATAACGAGAGGGGAGAGCGAGAACATGAAGCAACATGGGAAGCGGCGCATAGCCGCCGTATTGGCGGGGCTGTGCGCGGTGCTGCTGGCGGCAGGCTGCACAAAGACGCCTGCGTCCGCGCAGGAAACGCCGGCCGCCGGTGACAGCGGTCCGGTTACACTGATGACCATCTCCACCCGCTATGGGGATCTCTGCTTTTCTGACCAATGGGGAGAAAGCCTTCAGGTGGAGCATAGCTCCAGCGGCAGCACGGAGATTGCCGCCTTTACTGCGGATATTGACGGACAGACATACCCGCTGTTTCGGGTAGAGATCGTCGACAGCGCCGGTGACCCCAGCGCGGTCGGGACACTGACTGACTCGCAGGGCGTCCGGCGGGATGTGTTTGTCAGCATGGATCCCCTGCCCGAGGAAGAGCTGCCGGATCAGCTGTATGCCATGCGCGATGGTGTGAACGATCTGATCGATCAATTGAAATGATATAAGGGGGAGACAGAAACGATGAGAATGCGTAAGAAATGGCTGGCGGGCCTGCTGGTGCTGGTAATGCTGCTCAGCGCGCTGGCTCCGGTGGCCTTTGCCGTAACGGCAGAGAATGTCGCCGATGAAACGGCGTATGCCGACTCCGCCGCTGATGACGGCCTGACTGATGTCACCGTGGCCGACACGGCGCAGGTGCAGCCGGCGCGGGATGTGTCGGACTACGCGTCGTTCCTAGCCAACCTGAAGGTGCTGGAGGGCTATGCACAGACCTATGCCCGCGAGCACACGGGCGAGGACGCTGTGGGCCTGGTCATTAACTACATCCGCTGCGGCGTGGACAAATACACCGGCGGCACCTGGACCATGCTGGCCGGCGAGGAAAAGGCGGATTTCACTGCCTATGTGGCGCAGCAGGATGCGGCCAATGGCACCAGCGCTGCCGCGCTGCGCAGCCTGCAGGAATTCACCCTGCCCAACGGCGACAAGGTGGACTTTGTGCACATGTTCGGCTGCATGGATATCACCTATCACACCATGCAGACAAACGCTTCCGCCGCCGTGACCAACGGAGACCTTGGCGGCTGGGGCGGCGACATCTGTGACCTCATGGACTATACCCAGAAGTACAGCCCCATCACGTCCACCACCGTGGAGGAGATGGCCAATGAGCTGCGTACCGACGGCAAGCACCTGGGCTACGACGATCCGTCCGAGGATGACGATGTGCACAGCTTCGGCATGCTGGATCTGTACGGTGATCTGGACGCTTATTACATCGTGCAGAACCTGACGGGCGGCAAGACCATCAGCGCCGTTATGACCAACTACTTCAACAGCAGCCTGACGGATAAGTTCCGCGCGGACTTCCTGCTGCGCAGCCGTTTCCCCGGCGCCGGCACCAAGGAGGAGCTTCGCGCCGCCGTGCTGTCCGCTTACAAGAGCAACACCGCCATTGCCGCGCTGGAAAGCAGCCGCGGACTGACGGATCTGGACGACCTGCGCACGGCCTGCTGCTATGCCTTTGCCGACTACCTGTATGCGCTGACGGGCACCATCACCGACAAGCCCAGCAACCAATACTATTCCGTGTATTCCAGCGAGACCTCCACGCTGGCGCCCGGCGTTACCCAGACGCTGCGCAGCGCCACGGCCGCAGATGGCAAGACGCTGGTGTATTACATTGCGACGGCGGACGTGACCCGCAGTGACGTGGCTATCTATGCCAACTACAAGGACAATGTGGGCACACCTTGGGGCATGGCGCGCGTGCAGGATCAGATGGACTCCGCCAAGGCGCGCCACTCCGACCCGGAGAACGCGGATCTGTATATCCCCAACTACACGCCTGTGGTGGGCGTGAACGCCGACTTCTACAACATGACCAACGGTGCTCCCTCCGGTGCGCTGGTCATGGAAGGTGTTGAGTACCACGGCGCGGGCAGTGAAAATTTCTTCGCCATCCTCAAGGACGGCACCCCCATCATCGGCGGCCCCTCGGATTACGCCGCCCGTAAAAACGACATTGCAGAGGCCGTAGGTGCCAGCATCCTGCTGGTGAAGGACGGCAAACTGGTCGTCGGAGACAGCGGCGATTATTATAACAGCCGTGCCTCCCGTACCTGCGTGGGCATCACGGCGGACAACCGCGTGGTGCTGATGGTCATGGACGGCCGTCAGGAGCCCGTGTCTGCCGGCGGCAGCGCCATTGAGATTGCTCAGGTCATGCTCGACGCCGGGTGCGTTGTGGCCGTGAATCTTGACGGCGGCGGCTCTACCACGTTCGTGGCCAAGGAGGAGGGCGACGACAATCTGTCTGTCGTGAACCGTCCCTCCGACGGCTATGCCCGTTCCGTCAGCTCCTCGCTGATGGTGGTATCGACGGCCAAGCCCTCCAACGAGTTTGACCACACCATCGTTTCGGCGGACTATGACTATCTCACCGTGGGCACGGCCCTGCCCGTTACCGTAAGCGGCGTCAGCGCCTCCGGCAACGCCGCGGCACTGCCGGAGGGGACGACCCTCCGGGTGACCGACAGCAGCATTGGCTCTGTCAGCGACGGTGTGTTCACCGCATCCGCTGTGGGCGATGTGCAGGTGCAGGCTGTGGCCAACGGCAAGGTGCTGGGCAGCAAGACGCTGCACGTCGTGGTGCCCACCGCGTTGAAGTTTGGCAAGGAGAGCATCAGCGCCATATACGGCGTGCCTGTGGAACTGCCGCTGACGGCGCTGTACAATGGCAACCGTGTGGCGGTGAACACGGCCGACGTGTCGCTGGGCTTCGTAGAGAACGGTCAAGCCGTTGCGGAGAGTACGGCCGGAACGATCAGCGGCCTGACCTTCACCGGCAATGAGAGCTCCGGCATCCGCTCCGTGACCATTGGCGCGGCGCTCATGAAAAATGGCCAGCCGGATCTGACCGGTGCCGTGACGATTGCCGTATACCTGTATAAGGCGGGCGAGGCGACCTTCGACTTTGATAACGTCACCGGCGGCGACCGGATGCTGGCATGGAACCGCGAGGTGTCCAATTCCAGCACCCGCGGCGACAATGTTTACTATATTGATAAGCCCGGCGTCTCAATGGACACCACGTATACCTTCGGCGTCGACATGAAGCAGATCCCCATCCCCGAGAAGCTCAAGCCCCTCATGGCACTCCTACCCGGTGGTGACGACAGCAGCGCCACGGCGTGGGATTTCCTGCTGCAGTTGGCCGAACGCGTCAGCCAGCACACGCAGGTGAAGATCCAGCTTCAGATCCCCGCTGGGATCACCATCGACACTTCGAACATGAAGCTGGTCAACGAGTATTTTGACCTGACCTCCTGCGAGGTGGACAAGGCGACAAACACCCTGACCCTGATCTGCAATTTCAAAAAACAGACCAAGGCCATTGATCCGGCCACGGCCAACTCCCTGTGCATCCTCAGCGGCCTGAAGCTGATCCCCACAAATCGGGCTGCCTGGGAAAATGACCGCCTGACGATCGCCGTCAGCGGCAAACTCAGTTATGACATCTATCTGCGCTCCAACGCGATCTACAGCATTGCGAGCAATGAGGAAGCCCAGCAGACATACGGCATTTACCCCTACCAGAGCGATAAGTACAAGTATAACGGCTCGTGGGAGCGCGGTGCGCATTTCTACGAGGACAATCTCCGCTCCTTTACCGATACGTATGTTCTGGACAAGACCGTCAAGCAGGGCTGGATGCAGGAGGACGGAAAGTGGTTCTACTATCAGAACAACGAGCGGCTCACCGGTATCCACGAGCTGCCCAGCAATGTTTCCGGCGAGAGCGGCAACTATTTCTATGATCTGGGCGACGACGGTGTGTCCAAGGGCAAGATCAGCGGCCTGTTCACGCTCAACGGCAATCTCTACTTTGCCGAAAACGGCAGGCGCATTACCGGATGGAAGGCCATCTCCTATCCCGGCGGCCGGGTCGAAAACTATTTCTTCAACACTTGGAGCTATGCTGCGCTGGATGGAGAGCAGACCGTCGGCGGCTATCACTACACGTTCCGGGATCACATTCTGGTTCGCGGCGACCTGATTCACAATGCCAATGGTACGAAGTATATGTGGGCCGGCTCCTGGGCCACGCAGCAGTGGTACACGGTTGACGGCAACCGGTATTATTTCCGCTCCAGCGAATATGCCGCCACGGGCTTTTACGGCATGAATGAGGGCGGCAAAAACGTGATCTACGCCTTCGATAGCAACGGCGTCTGGCAGGAGCATGTCAACGGCTTCTATGACTGGAACGGCAGCACCTATTGGGTGGAAAACGGCATTAAGAATACCGAGCCCGGCCTGCGCTATGTGGATGGGTACTATTATTACTTCAAGTTCGAGACCTTGGGCGCCATGGTCAAAAATGGCACGTACTGGGTCGAGACGCCCAACGGCCTGATGCCGCAGGGCAATTACCAGTTCGACGCACAGGGACGCATGGTGAATCCCAAGGCCTATCAGGGCACTGTGACCTGGAAAAACGACGACGGCACCGTGCTCAAGACCGAAAAGGTGAACTACGGCGCCATGCCGACCTATGGCGGTATCCCCACCAAATCCGCCGATGCCCAGTATACCTACTGCTTCGCCGGCTGGACTCCGGAGGTGGCGCCCGTCATGGGTGACGTCACTTACAGCGCCGTGTATACCAAGCAGCTCCGTTCCTACACGGTCAAGTGGGTCAACTGGGACGGCACCACGCTGCGGGAAGATACGGTGCCCTACGGCACGGTGCCTGCCTACGGCGCGGCCGATCCGACCCGCGCGGCCGACGCGAAGAATACGTATGCATTCAGCGGTTGGGACAAAGAGATCACTGCCGTCACCGGCAATGTGACGTATACGGCGCAGTTCACCGCAGCATGCCGGCACGCTGACACCACGCTTCGCGGTGTGAAAGCTGCCACTTGCACCGAGGACGGTTATACCGGCGATACCTATTGTTCGGACTGCGGTGTGAAGCTCTCCGACGGTGCGGTTATCCCCGCCAAGGGTCACACGGAGGTCATCGACTCGGCTGTCGAGCCTACGTGCACAAAGACCGGCCTGACCGAGGGCAAGCACTGCTCCGTCTGCAATGAGATCATTGTTGCGCAGGAGGTAGTTCCCGCCAAGGGTCACACGGAGGTCATTGACCCGGCTGTTGCGTCTACCTGCACGGAGACTGGTCTGACCGAGGGCAAGCACTGCTCCGTCTGCAACGAGGTCCTTGTTGCGCAGCAGGTGATTCCTGCCAAGGGACATACCGAAGAGCTCCGCGGCCGGAAGGACGCGACCCTCACCGAGGACGGCTACACCGGCGACACTTACTGCTCTGTCTGCGATAAGCTGTTGAAGACCGGCACAGTCATCCCCAAGACCGGCGCGACCGTCACCTGGATCGTCGACGGTGTGAAGACGACGCAGGTTTATGCATATGGCGACGTGCCTGCCTATAATGGCACGCCCACCAAGGCCGAGACCCCGTATTACAGCTACGCGTTTACCGGTTGGGACAAGGAGCTCACCGCAGTTACCGGCGATGTCACTTACACCGCCCAGTTCCAGGCGGTCGGCAAAAACGGCCTGTGCATCGATGGCGATGATACCTATTGGCTGGAGAATGGCCAGATCGTAAAGGACAAGGGCCTGACGCAGGTTCAGGATGCAGAAGGCCACAACCTGTACTACTACTTTGGCGCGGACGGTAAGGCCGTGAAGAACGTCCTGCCCGCAGGCGGACACGACTTCTGGATTTCTGCGGACAAGACCAACGGTCTGCTGCCCGAGTGGGGCTACTACTTCGATGAAAACGGCGTGATCCTCCACAATGAGCAGTTCCAGAACGGCATTGTCACGGAAGATGATGCCAAGTACTACTACATTGACGGCATCCGCGTCCACATGGGCATGTTCCAGCTGGACGGCAGCTACTACTACGCCAAGAGCAGCGGCCAGTTGGTGACCGGCAAGGAGTACTACTGCGAGCGAATGAACGATACCGGTCTCAAGGCAGGCAAATACGCCTTCGACGCGGACGGCAAGCTCATCCTGAAGAAGAACGGCATCGTGGCGGAGAACGGCAGCCTGTACTATTACAAGGACGGTGTGCTGAACTACGCCGGCCTGATCGAGATCGACGACAGCTACTACTACGTCAAGACGAGCGGCGAGGTTGTCCACGGCCGCAATTACTGGATCAGCAAGACCAACGGCCTCATGCCCGAGCGCAGCTACACCTTTGCCAATGACGGCAAGATGCTCGATCCGGAGATCAAAGATACCACGAAGGACGGCATTGTGGCGGAGAACGGCAGCCTGTACTATTACAAGGACGGCGTGCTGAACTACGCCGGTCTGATCGAGATCGACGGCAGCTACTACTACGTCAAGACGAGCGGCGAGGTGGTCCACGGCCGCAGCTACTGGATCACCAAGACCAACGGCCTCATGTCCGAGCGCAGCTACACCTTTGCCGATGACGGCAGGATGATCACCGCGTGACTCAATCCGAGCAGGGGTGCCTCCCCGCACCCCTTATATATAAGCGAGCGTATGTAATATGTAACATAAAAGAGGAGGTTCCAAAAGAAATGAAGCAAGCTTTCAAGCGCATTCTGTCTCTGGCATTGGCGCTGCTGATGGTCGTGGTTCTGCTCCCGGCAGGGCTGGTCACGAGCGCGTATGCACTGGACGATATCCAGCAGACAGAAGACTACACCGCCACGGTGCAGGCGGCCGCATCCCCGAGCGTTCAGCCGCAGGCGGATGTCAGCGCCGATGCCGCGGCGACCTTCAGCGTGAACAACAAGTCTTACACCGACCTGAATGCGGCGATTAACGCAGCAGTGAACGGCGCCGATAAGACCATCGTTGTAGCTGCCGACGGCACGCTGTCCGGCAATTACACCATTCCGGCCGGTGTTACCCTGCTGGTTCCGTTCGATGATGCCAGCACGCTGTATACAACAGAGCCGGAAGCGGTCGAATCCCTAGCTAACCAGACTGCATATCGGACGCTTACGCTGAACAGTGGTGCATCCATCACGGTCAATGGCGCGATCAGCGTCGGTGGGAAGCTTTATGCATCTACAAGCACCCATGTCTGCAAGCCCACCGGTGCGTATGGGCAGATCAAGATGAGCGGCGGCAGCCAGATCACGGTTGCAAACGGCGGCGCGCTCTATGCCTGGGGCTATATTACCGGCAGCGGAAATGTCCGCATTACATCCGGCGCGACCGTATATGAGTGCTTTCAGGTTACTGACTGGCGCGGCGGCAGTGCAACATTTAAATTTGCAACCCCTGCAGATGTGAAAAAGGTATTCCCGTTTTCTCAGTATTATGTCCAGAACATTGAAGCCCCGCTGACCATTGAATATGGCGGTGCTGAAAAGGCATATATCACGGCATACGGAGAGAAAATAACAATTGGTTTTATCGGCGCCAACAGCATGTTTGAGCTCGCGGAGGGGGCAACGTTTACAAAGAAATACGACCCGGTGACAGACCGCATTTCTTTTGATATAAACGGAAATGCATCGCTGAAGGGCATCAAAATGACTGTCATCATGACAATCGATTCAGCAAACTATGTTCTTCCGATCAACAACAACGTAAACATCAATATCCATTCCGGCGTGACCACGATCTCGCAGGATGCAGCACTGCTTCCCGGCGTGCAGGTGACGATCGATGAAGGCGCAAAACTGGATATCCAGAAGAATGCAAATCTGTATGTTTACGATGCAGACCAGTGGAGCAAAGACTATGTCTGGGGCTCCAACAATGGAATCAGCCCGGTGGCATATTCTCCTTCTGGTAAGGGGAGCCGTGCCGTTTCGGACACTGCCATCAATGTGAACGGCGTGCTGCGCGCTGAAGGCGGCGTCTATACGACTGCCGGCGGTGCGGATATCTATTCCAGCCAGAGTACCGGAAATTTTGTTCAGACTGCAGCCCCCGGTTCCGAAAAGAACACCTACCAATGCACACAGAGCGGTTCGGGCTTTTTTGGTACGAAAATAACACCGGTGGCTATCCCCATCACCCCCGCCAAGCTACACAACGCCGACGGTACCTACACCGAGACGACCGCGTCCAAGGCGGGCGACACCTATGTGTATGCCAACGGCAAGTGGGCGGTCAAGGGCAACGAGATCGCCATCAACTTTGACTCCAACGGCGGCACGGGCACCATGGCGGCCATGAGCGTCAACCCCGGCGTTGACAACAAGCTGTCCGCCAACGTGTTTATCCGTGAGAATTATACTTTCACCGGCTGGAACACAACAGCAGACGGCACCGGCACTGCCTATGCCGACGGGGCGACCGTGAATTTCAATGCGGACACCACCCTGTATGCGCAGTGGACGCAGAATCCGGTCATTACCTTTAATGCCAACGGCGGCGATGGCCTCATGCCCACCCAGACTGTGCAGCCCGGCGCGGCAGCCGCGCTGACCGCCAACGCTTTCACCCGCGCTGACTACGACTTCGCCGGTTGGAACACGGCGGCGGACGGCACCGGCACGGCCTATGCCGATGGGGCGAACATCACTGCGTCTGAAAACGTTACCCTCTACGCCCAGTGGACACTGCACAAGTATCATGTCCGCTGGCTGAACTGGAATGGTTCCGTCCTGCAGGAGGGCGACTACACCTGCGAGCAATGGGCCGAGTGGGACTTTGCCAACGATGACCCCGAGAAGCCCGAGGATGAGGACTATGCCTACAGCTTTGCGTACCGCTGGACGCCATATGCCGCTGAGGAAATCGATGGATGGGGCTTTTATCCTCATAAGGACGTCGATTTTACGGCAGTGTTCAATCGGACCGCGAAGCTGACGGTCACCTTTGATGCCAACGGCGGAACCGGTACGATGGCTCCTGTAAAAACGCTTTACGGTAAGGAGTATGTGCTCCCCGAGTGCAGCTTCACCCGCGAGGGTTATACATTTGACGGCTGGCTCATCACCGGTAAGATCACTGACTATCCAAGCGAAGAACCGTTTGATGTCGAAGATGTACCCGCCGCTGATCTGGGGCTTAGTATGGATACGCTGTACCCCTATTCCAACCTGACCCTCAAGGCCAGTTGGAAAGTCAATACCTATACTGTGACCTGGAAAAACGACGACGGCACCGTGCTCAAGACCGAAAAGGTGAACTACGGCGCCATGCCGACCTATGGCGGTATCCCCACCAAATCCGCCGATGCCCAGTATACCTACTGCTTCGCCGGCTGGACTCCGGAGGTGGCGCCCGTCATGGGTGACGTCACTTACAGCGCCGTGTATACCAAGCAGCTCCGTTCCTACACGGTCAAGTGGGTCAACTGGGACGGCACCACGCTGCGGGAAGATACGGTGCCCTACGGCACGGTGCCTGCCTACGGCGCGGCCGATCCGACCCGCGCGGCCGACGCGAAGAATACGTATGCATTCAGCGGTTGGGACAAAGAGATCACTGCCGTCACCGGCAATGTGACGTATACGGCGCAGTTCACCGCAGCATGCCGGCACGCTGACACCACGCTTCGCGGTGTGAAAGCTGCCACTTGCACCGAGGACGGTTATACCGGCGATACCTATTGTTCGGACTGCGGTGTGAAGCTCTCCGACGGTGCGGTTATCCCCGCCAAGGGTCACACGGAGGTCATCGACTCGGCTGTCGAGCCTACGTGCACAAAGACCGGCCTGACCGAGGGCAAGCACTGCTCCGTCTGCAATGAGATCATTGTTGCGCAGGAGGTAGTTCCCGCCAAGGGTCACACGGAGGTCATTGACCCGGCTGTTGCGTCTACCTGCACGGAGACTGGTCTGACCGAGGGCAAGCACTGCTCCGTCTGCAACGAGGTCCTTGTTGCGCAGCAGGTGATTCCTGCCAAGGGACATACCGAAGAGCTCCGCGGCCGGAAGGACGCGACCCTCACCGAGGACGGCTACACCGGCGACACTTACTGCTCTGTCTGCGATAAGCTGTTGAAGACCGGCACAGTCATCCCCAAGACCGGCGCGACCGTCACCTGGATCGTCGACGGTGTGAAGACGACGCAGGTTTATGCATATGGCGACGTGCCTGCCTATAATGGCACGCCCACCAAGGCCGAGACCCCGTATTACAGCTACGCGTTTACCGGTTGGGACAAGGAGCTCACCGCAGTTACCGGCGATGTCACTTACACCGCCCAGTTCCAGGCGGTCGGCAAAAACGGCCTGTGCATCGATGGCGATGATACCTATTGGCTGGAGAATGGCCAGATCGTAAAGGACAAGGGCCTGACGCAGGTTCAGGATGCAGAAGGCCACAACCTGTACTACTACTTTGGCGCGGACGGTAAGGCCGTGAAGAACGTCCTGCCCGCAGGCGGACACGACTTCTGGATTTCTGCGGACAAGACCAACGGTCTGCTGCCCGAGTGGGGCTACTACTTCGATGAAAACGGCGTGATCCTCCACAATGAGCAGTTCCAGAACGGCATTGTCACGGAAGATGATGCCAAGTACTACTACATTGACGGCATCCGCGTCCACATGGGCATGTTCCAGCTGGACGGCAGCTACTACTACGCCAAGAGCAGCGGCCAGTTGGTGACCGGCAAGGAGTACTACTGCGAGCGAATGAACGATACCGGTCTCAAGGCAGGCAAATACGCCTTCGACGCGGACGGCAAGCTCATCCTGAAGAAGAACGGCATCGTGGCGGAGAACGGCAGCCTGTACTATTACAAGGACGGTGTGCTGAACTACGCCGGCCTGATCGAGATCGACGACAGCTACTACTACGTCAAGACGAGCGGCGAGGTTGTCCACGGCCGCAATTACTGGATCAGCAAGACCAACGGCCTCATGCCCGAGCGCAGCTACACCTTTGCCAATGACGGCAAGATGCTCGATCCGGAGATCAAAGATACCACGAAGGACGGCATTGTGGCGGAGAACGGCAGCCTGTACTATTACAAGGACGGCGTGCTGAACTACGCCGGTCTGATCGAGATCGACGGCAGCTACTACTACGTCAAGACGAGCGGCGAGGTGGTCCACGGCCGCAGCTACTGGATCACCAAGACCAACGGCCTCATGGCCGAGCGCAGCTACACCTTTGCCGATGACGGCAGGATGGTCAACCCCGGGAAATAAAATCCAAAATCAACATGGCTTATATCGTGTGCAGGCATTTGCCTGCACACGATATAAGGCTACATGGAGAAAGATACAGCGAATGAACGACGCAACGACAGAGGGAGCACCGCTGGTGTCGGTGGTGATGCCCGCTTATAATGCTCGGCACTATATTCAAGACGCCATTTGCTCTCTGCAGGAGCAGACGGTGAAAAACTGGGAGCTGCAGGTGGTGGATGACTGCTCTCAGGACGGGACGCCGCAATTGCTGGCGCAGCTTGCGCGTGAGGACGCGCGCATCCACCCTGTTTACAATGAAATCAACCGCGGCGCCGCCGCCAGCCGAAATCTGGCGCTGGATCGGTGCACCGGAGAATATATCGCTTTTCTGGACGCCGATGATATGTGGCGGCCGGACAAGCTGGCTCGCCAGTTGGAAAAAGCCGAAGCGACCGGGACAGACATTATCTACTGCTCCTACGCCATGGTGGATGCATCCGGCCGACCGTGCTATCCGGACTTTCTGGTAGAGGAAACGACGGATCTGGATGCCATGCTGGGGTGCAACGTATTTAGCTGCTCCACAGTGCTGCTGCGCCGGGACGCTTTGGCGGATCGCCGCTTCCGCACCGGCTTTTACCACGAGGATTATGTGCTGTGGCTGGAGCTGCTGCAGGCCGGCTGCACCGCTGCCGGCATATCCGACGTGCTGGCAGACTATCGAATCGTAGACAATTCCCGCTCTCACGACAAAGCGAAAAGCGCTCTGCACCGATGGCGCATTTACCGGCGCTATCTGAACCTGCCGCTTGGCAAGAGCCTGAGCGCCTTTTTCCGCTACGCAGCGGGCGGGCTGAAAAAATACAGCGCATAGCGCAAGGTGACACCGCATGGCTTATACCTTACAACAGCATCAGGCGGTCCTGCTGGACATGCTCCGCGAGGTGGACAGGATCTGCAAAAAGCACGAGATCCCCTATCTGCTCTTTTCCGGCACCGCACTGGGGGCGATACGGCATGAGGGCTTCATTCCTTGGGACGATGATCTGGATGTGATCATGCTGCGCTGCGACTATCGGCGCTTTTTGCAGGTGGCGCCAGGAGAACTGGGGGAGCGCTATTTCCTGCAAGCTGAATTTTCGGAGCACTGGCCCATGTTTTTCTCCAAGCTGCGAAAAAACAACACAGCCTGCATGGAGCGGTTCGTGCCCCGCGATCCTCTGATGCATCAGGGCGTCTGCATGGACATTTTTCCCTGCGATAATCTGTCGGATGCACCGCTGAAGCGGCGACTGCAGTTCGTCGCGTCTAAGTTGGTGATCGCCGGGTCGTTGTACCGCCGGGGCTATATCACCCACAGCCCGGCGAAAAAGCTGCTGATGCAGCTGTCGCGCATCCTGCCGCTGCGGGCGCTGCACCGCTTTGTGCTGGATGAAAAGGAGCCGCTGTCCCGGATGGTGCATTCGTTTTTCGGGGCGTCCTCCCGGTATGGGCGCAGCGTGTATGACCGCCGGTGGTTCACGGAGCGGGTGAATCTGCCGTTCGAGGGCGATCTTTTCCCCGTTTCGGCGCACTGTGAGCAGCTGCTGACCACGCTGTACGGTGACTGGCGGCGCATCCCGCCGCCGGAAGAGCGGCAGCGCAAAGTTCACGGCGAGATCGTGGATTTGGACAGCTCTTATGAAAACTACCTGCAGCAGCAGAGAGAAACGAAGTATGAAGTGCTCAGCCGCAGTATTCGCTGAGCGAACGGAGGAACTTATGCCGCAGCCTCATGTGTTGGTCATCAGCCACAATGTGTTCAGTGCCTCCGGCAACATGGGCAAAACCATGGAGAATCTGCTGGGCGGCGTGGATCCTGCGCACTTGGCGCAGCTTTATTTTCACTCCGAGGTGCCGACCCGGCGGTGCTGTCTGCGGTATTTTCGCATTACGGACCGGGATGTGCTCCGGTCGCGGCTATCGCGGCGGCAAGTGGGACGGTCATATGGCGCCGATGACATTGACGAGACGCGCACCGTCTCCCGTACTGACCGCGGGCTGGAAGCCCGTGTCTACCAGTTTTCGCGCAGGCGGACGGGGCTTATCTACATCCTGCGCGATCTGCTATGGTGCCTGGGGCGGTGGGACACACCGGCGCTTCGGGCGTGGTTGGAGGCGTTCACCCCGGATGTGATCTTTTTCGCTTCCGGGGACTACACGTTTTCTTACCGCATCGCCTGCCGCCTTTCCCAGCGGTATGGCATCCCCATGCTGATGTGGTGTTGTGATGACTACTATCTCATCGGGAAAAAGACACGCTCTCCGCTGTATCGTCTGCATCACCGCAGTCTGCTGCGCTGGGCGCGTCTGGCGGCAGCTCGGAGCCCGATGCTGCTGACGATCAGCAGGGAGATGCAGGACGATTACAGCGTCCTGTTTGGCCGCCCGGCGGAAACTGTGCGCATTCCCGTGCCCCGTAATCCCTGTGCCCTGCCGCCGGAACAGCGCAGCGGCGTGGTGTATGCCGGCAATCTGGGGCTGCACCGGGTGGAGCCCCTGCTGGAACTGGGGCGGGCGCTGCACCGGGGCTGTGTTCACGGCTGCGAACATATCGATGTCTATTCCGGCGAGCGCAGCGAGGAGACGCTGCGCCGTCTGCAGCACGCGGAGGGGATCGTGTTCCACGGCCCGCTGCCGGGGAAGGACATTCCCGAACTGCTCGGCCGGGCAAAGTATCTGATCGTGACCGAATCCTTTGACCCGGCCGCGCGCCGCCGCACCCGCTATTCTCTGTCTACCAAGATCGGTGAGAGTTTGGCCAGCGGTGCGTGCATCCTGGCCTACGGACCGGAGGAGATCTCTTCCATCCGCTACCTGGAGGCGCATCAGGCAGCCTGCATCCTCCGCAGGGCGGAGGATGCTCCGGCGCTGCTGCGGCAGCTGGAGGCGGATCCGGAGCTTTACCAATCCTATGTCCGGCGCGCAGGTCAATTGGCTGAGACCGCCCATGACCCGCAAACGAACCGTCAGGCCGTCTGCCGTCTGCTGCAGCAGGTGTGCGCGGCAGGGGAGGTACAGCCATGAAGGTTCTGCAGATCAACTGCGTATACGGTACCGGCAGCACCGGGCGGCTGGTGCAGCAGCTCCACACCGACATGGGCGAGCAGGGAATCGCGTCCGTCGTACTCTACGGCCGCGGCAGGGCCGTCTCGGCGCCGGGGGTATCCAAGGTCTGCTCCGACCTGTATGCCAAGGGCTGCAAGCTGATCTCAGCCTGCACGGGTCTGCGTTACGGCAGCTGCCTGCTGTCCACGGCGGCGCTGGAGCGCCGCATCGAGCAGGAGAACCCTGATGTGGTCCACCTACAATGCATCAATGGAAATTTCGTGAACATCTACCGCCTGGTAGACTGGCTCAAGCGGCGCGGCATCCCCACGGTGCTGACGCTGCACGCAGAGTTTATGTTCACAGGCAGCTGTTCTCATGCTTATGCCTGTGACGGTTGGCTGCATGGCTGCCGCCGGTGCCCGGATGGCCGCCGCGCCTCCGGGGCGCTGCTGCCCCGCACGGGGGCGTCCTTCCGGCGGATGCAGCAGGCCTTTTCCGGATTTGCGCGTTTGACGGTCGTGTCGGTGTCCCCGTGGCTGGAGCAGCGGGCGGCGCGCTCTCCCATTCTTGGCTCGGCCCGGCAGGAGATCATCGGCAACGGCGTCGATACGGCGGTATTCTGCCCGCGGGACACGTCGGCGCTGCGGCGGGAGCTGGGCCTTGGCCCCGGGCCGGTGCTGCTGCATGTAACGGCGGATTTTGACCCAAGCTGCGGCCATCACAAGGGGGCGGCGTATGTGCTGGAACTGGCGCGCCGCCTGCAGGATCGGCAGGTCACGGTGCTGGTGGCCTGCAGCCGCAGCGCCCACGTGCGGGCGCTTCCGGACAATGTGCTGCTGCTGGGCCGTATGGATGATGAGCGGCTGGCGCAGCTTTACTCACTGGCCGATGTGACGGTGGTCACCGGGCGGCGGGAGACGTTCGGGATGCCCTGCGCAGAGAGCCTTTGCTGCGGCACACCGGTGGCGGGTTTTCAAGCCGGTGGTCCCGAGAGCATTTCCCTGCCGGACTTCAGCCGCTTCGTGCCGTATGGGGACTGCGGTGCACTGGAGCAGGCGGTGGAACAGATGCTGGCGCTGGAAGTACAGCCGCAGTCCGTGGCCGCAGCGGCGGCTGCCGCTTATTCCGGCCGGGAAATGACCCGGCGCTATATCGAATTGTACAGGAGTATGCTATGCCTTTAACGCGATTGGACACATTTTTGATCCGGCTGCTGTATGCCATGGCAGCACTGATTGTGGTGTTTCAGGTGCTGAATCGGGATGCAGTGGTCAGTTTGCTTTTTTATGCCTCGTTTGTGGTGGTGCTGGCGCTGTGGCTGTCGGCGGCGTTCCGGAAGATGGCGCTGCTGGATGCGCTGGTACTGACGACAATCGCGCTGGCGCTGATCCACGTGCTTATCAATGCCATCGCTACGGATGCAAGCCTGTCGTTTCAGTATCTCAAAAAGTACATTATTTTCGCTTTCACTCTGCTGATGTTTTCGGCGGCGGACAAGCTGCGCGTAGATGCGGATACCGGCCGCTGGATCAGCCGGGTCATGGCGCTGTCGTCCGCGGTGCTGGTGGCAATGTACTTCTGGAAGGGGCGTGAGCTCTACGAAATCCATGGGCGCATTTCCAACTACCTGACCTTTCATTTCACAAATCCCAACCTGACGGGGCTGTTCCTGTTCTGCCTGGCGGTGTATCAGTTTGCGGATGCCCTGTATGGCCGGGACAGAAAGCTGCAGATCGTACATGGCGTGCTGTTTGCGTTCCTGGCGTATTTCATATGGAAGACGCAGTCGCGCAATGCGCTTCTGGTTTTGATCGTCTTTTTGGTGCTGGCAGTGGTTTTGTTCCTGCGCAAGAAACAGACAGTGGCTGTTGGCAAGGGCTTCTGCGCCCTTATGGCGGTGTGGCCGCTGCTGTTTGCGTGGCTGTATATGCAGCTCTACAGCAGCAGCGTGGTGGGGCGTGTGCTGGGCTTTGCGGTCAGCGAGGGCAAGCTGCTCAATTCCCGCACAAAAATGTGGAACTTTGCCATGCAGCGCTATCGGACATCGCCAATCGTAGGGGCGTATAACCAGATCACAGAGGGCACGGGCGCGGGGCAGATGCACAACACGCATGTGGACATTCTGGCGGCCTATGGCCCTGTGGTGCTGGTTCTGGTGTGCGTGATCCTGTATCTGCTGATGCGCCGCAGCGCGACCAACGCTACCCACCATCCGCTGTATGTCGTGGGCTTTATGTGCACCATCGTCATGGGCATGGGCGAGGCTGCCATGTTCACCGGCAGTCTGGGCCTGTACATTTTTGCGGCGGGCTTTCTGCTGCTGTCAAGTATGCAGGCCGAGCCTGCCCTGCAAGCGGAGGGAACGTCGTGAATCTGGTGTTTGTTTCGAATTTCTATAATCACCATCAGGCCAGCCTGTGCAACGCTCTGTGGCAGGGGGCGGAAGCGTTTCATTTCGTGCAAACAGCGCCCATGGATCCGGAGCGGCAGCGGCTGGGCTGGGACATGGCGAGTTTTCCGCCGTATGTCACGGCGGATGCGTCCGTGCTGGATCAGGCGGATGTGGTGCTTGCCGGCTCTGCGCCGGAGGCGCTGATTCGGCGCGCCGTCCTGGCCGGAAAACCGGTGCTGCGCTATTCGGAGCGCCCGCTGAAAAACGGAGCGGAGCCGCTGAAATACCTGCCTCGGCTGGTGCGGTGGCATCACCGGAATCCGACGGGCAAGCGCGTGTATCTCCTGTGCGCCAGCGCCTATGCGGCGGCGGATTATGCCGGATTCGGCCTGTTTCGCGGCCGCAGCTACCGCTGGGGTTATTTTCCGGAGTGCCGGCGCTATGATGACCCGGATCGGCTGCAGGCGGAGAAGGAGCGCCGCTCCCTTCTGTGGGCCGGGCGGTTTCTGGATTGGAAGCATCCGGATGATGCCGTGGCCGTTGTCCGCCGCCTTGCGGCGGAAGGGGTAGATGTCCGGCTGCAGCTCACCGGCACAGGCCCCATGGAGACAGCGCTGCGGGAACTGACGCAAAACGAGGAGCGGATCACCCTGACCGGCCCCATGCGGCCGGAGCAGGTGCGCCGCTGTATGGAGCGCTCCGGTGTGTTCCTGTTCACCAGTGACCGGCAGGAGGGCTGGGGCGCGGTGGTCAACGAGGCCATGAACAGCGGCTGCGCCGTGGTGGCCGGCCATGCGGCCGGCTCTGTGCCGTATCTGCTGCGCGACGGAGAAAACGGCCTGCTGTACCCCTCCGGAGACACGCAGGCGCTGTATCGGCGGATCCGGCTGCTGCTGGATGACCCCGGCCTGCAGCAGCGGCTGGGCAGCGCGGCGTACCGCACCGTGACATGGCTTTGGAGCCCGGAAGAGGCGGCGCGGCGGCTGCTGCTTCTGGCAGAGCATATTCTCGCCGGGGAGGAATCTCCGGTGCTGTTTGAGGACGGTCCCTGCAGTCCCGCCCCGCTGCTGCGGGACGACTGGTATCGGGCGAAGGAGTGATAACATGACCGGAAAAGGGATCCGACGCCGCATCTGTTGGCTTTTCGTGAATCATCTTCTGCCGCAGGGCGCGTGTTTTGAAGCCCGACGGAAGCTTCTGAACTGGGCGGGTTATCCCGTCGGTTCCGGGACACGCATTGCCGGTGCCATGCACGTAACGACTGAGCTGTCCATTGGCAGCGATTGCTGGATCGGCCGCAACTTTACCTGCCACGGCAACGGCAGCGTGACCATCGGGGATCGGTGCGACATCGCGCCGGATGTGACGGTGGCCACGGGCTCCCACGAATTGGGTGGCGCCGATCGCCGGGCGGGGCAGGGGTACAACTGCTCCGTGACAGTGGGCAGCGGCTGCTGGCTGGGTGTGCGCAGCACATTGCTGGGCGGCGCTGCCGTGGCAGATGGCTGCGTGGTGGCGGCATGCGCGCTGGTGAAGGGGGCCACGGAACGAAACACCATGTTGGGCGGTGTTCCCGCCCGGCTGCTCCGGAGGCTGCCGGATGAAGAGTAAGCTGCTGCAAAGCCGGGTGGCGAAAAACGCAGGTTGGCTGATCGGAGCCAAGGTTGCGCAGATGCTGATCAACCTGGCGGTGAGCATTCTGGTCACCCGGTTCCTTGGCCCATCCAATTTTGGCCTCATCAACTACGGAACGGCCTATACGGCGTTTTTCCTGTCGCTGTGCACGCTTGGACTTAACTCCATTTTGGTGAAGGAGTTTGTCGACTGCCGCTGGGAGCAGGGGACCGTGCTGGGCACGGCACTGGTGCTGCGGGCCATTTCAAGTGCGCTGTCGGCCGTGATGATCCTGTGCATCGTGTCGATCGTGGACAGGGACGACCCCACCGCCATTGCCGTGACGGCACTGTGCAGTCTGGGGCTGCTGTTCAACATCTTCGACGTGTTCAACTACTGGTTTCAGTCCAGACTGGAGTCCAAGGTGACGGCGCTGGCCGCGCTGTGCGCCTATGTGGTCACGGCGGTGTATAAGGTGGCACTGTACGTCAGGGGCAAGAGTGTGACGTGGTTCGCCTTTGCCACATCGGTCGACTATATCGTGCTGGCTGTCCTGCTGCTGGCGTGCTACCGGCGGCATGGAGGTACACGGCTGCGCTTTTCCTGGGCATGCGGACGGGATCTGCTGAAAAGGAGCTACCACTTTATCCTGCCGGGCATGATGGTGGCCATTTACGGCTATGTGGACAAGTTCATGCTCAAGCATATGATCAATGACGCGGAGATCGGCTATTATTCCACGGCGGTCAGCGTGTGCTCCATGTGGAGTTTTGTGCTCTCGGCGATCATCGACTCCGTGTATCCCTCCATCATGGAAGCATACCAGACTGACCGGGAACTGTACCTGCGCCGCAACCGGCAGCTATATGCGATCGTGTTCTATGTGTCGGCTGCAGTGTCGGTGGTCATTGCCCTGCTGGGAAAATACGTGATCTGGCTGCTGTACGGTCAGGCGTATCTCCCGGCGGCGGCTCCGCTGCGGGTCATCACCTGGTACACGGCGTTTTCCTATCTCGGCGTGGCTCGGAACGCATGGGTGGTGTGCGAGGGCAAGCAGCGCTATCTGAAATATCTCTATTTGTCGGCGGCTGCCATAAATGTTGTGCTGAACCTTCTGCTCATCCCCGGCGGCGGCGCTGTGGGCGCGGCGGCGGCTTCTCTGCTCACGCAGGCAGCCACGATTCTGGCGGCGCCCATGCTCATCCCTGCCATGCGGGAAAACACCCGCTTGATGCTTCAGGCCATCCTGCTGCGGGATGTGCTGCCCCGGCGAGAAACGGCCGATAACGCAAAAAGCTCCTGAGATCCGAAGATCTCAGGAGCTTTTGCTATCTCATTTTCTCCACACAAAGCGATCCACAATGCCGGTGTAGCTTTGGATGATGCGCACTACCTTCATGGATACGTTCTCGGCGGTGTAGTCCGGTACTGGTATGCCAAATTCGCCGTTTTTCTGCATTTCCACCGCCAGGTCAATGGACTGCAGAAGCTGCTCGGTATGGATGCCAGACAGGACGAAGCAGCCCTTGTCCAGCGCCTCCGGGCGCTCGGTGGACGTTCGGATGCATACCGCCGGAAACGGCTTGCCGACCGACAGGTAAAAGCTCGACTCTTCCGGCAGCGTGCCGCTGTCGGACACGACGCAGAAGGCGTTCATTTGCAGGCAGTTGTAATCGTGGAAGCCCAACGGCTTGTGGGCGATGACACGTTTGTCCAGCACAAAGCCGCTCTCCTCCAGCCGCTTGTGGCTGCGCGGATGGCAGGAGTACAGCACCGGCATGTCATATTGCGCTGCCATGGCGTTGATGGCCGTGAAGAGGGCGCGGAAATTTTCCTCCGTGTCGATGTTTTCCTCCCGGTGGGCCGAGAGCAGGATGTATTTTTCCTTTTGAAGCCCCAGCCTGGCGAGAATATCGCTTGCCTCGATCTGCGGCAGATTTTTATGCAGTACCTCCGCCATGGGGCTGCCAACGACGAACGTGCGCTCCTTGGGCGCACCGGAAGCGTTCAGGTACCGCCGGGCGTGCTCGGAGTAGCAGAGGTTCACATCGGAGGTCACGTCCACAATGCGGCGGTTCGTCTCCTCCGGCAGGCACTCGTCAAAGCAGCGGTTCCCGGCCTCCATGTGGAAAATTGGAATGTGCAGCCGCTTGGCGGCGATGACGGACAGACAGGAGTTCGTATCACCCAGCACCAGCACAGCGTCCGGCTTGAGCTCCTGCATGAGGGCATAGCTCTTGGCGATGATTGTGCCGATGGTCTCGCCGAGGTTTGCTCCGGCGGCATTCAGGTAATAGTCCGGTGCGCGCAGGCCGAGATCCTCGAAGAACACCTGATTGAGCTCATAGTCGTAGTTTTGCCCGGTGTGCACGAGCGTTTGCTCAAAATAGCGGTCGCAGCACTGGATGGTCGCGGAAAGACGGATGATTTCCGGCCGCGTGCCGATCACGGTCATCAGCTTGAGTTTTCCCATCGTCACACCTCCTCAGAATAGGTATCCGGATGCTGTGGGTCGAAGCATTCGTTGGCCCACATGACCGTCACCAGATCGTCGGTATCGCTCAGGTTTGTGATGCTGTGGGTGTAGCCCGGCAGCATATGTACGGCTTCTATCTTCTCGCCGCTGACCTCAAATTCCACGACGTCCTGTGTGCCGATCTGCCGCTCACGGATGCGCCCGCGGCCGGCCACAACGATGAAAAACTCCCACTTGGAGTTGTGCCAGTGCAGACCTTTCGTCACGCCGGGCTTGGTGATATTCACGGAAAACTGACCGCAGCTCTGCGTTTTCAGCAGCTCCGTGAAGCTGCCGCGGGCATCGGCGTTCATCTTCAGCGGAAAGGCTGTCTTTTCCGGCGGCAGATAGGAAAGATAGGCGCTGTAGAGTTTCTTTTCAAAACTGCCCTCCGGAATTTCAGGCAGCAGCAGCGTTTCCGGCTGTGCGTGGAAAGATTGCAGCAGCTCGACGATTTTGCCCAACGTTACATGGTGCGTTACCGGCACGCAGCAGAAATCCTCGCCGGGCACCGGTGTCAGACCGTCATAATTGCAACGGTGCGCCTGCCCGGACAGGGCGGTCAGCAGTTCCGAGACAAGATCGTCAATGTAGACCAGCTCCAACTCCGTTGCAGGGTCGTTGACTGTGACTGGCAGGTCGTGCGCAATGTTGTGGCAGAAGGTTGCCACGGCGGAGTTGTAATTCGGCCGGCACCACTTGCCGAACACATTCGGAAAGCGGTAAATCAGCGCCTCTGCGCTGGTTTCGGCGGCATAGGCGCGCAGCCGCTTTTCACAGGTCAGCTTTGCCTTGCCGTATTCGCTTCCGACATAGCGCCCGGTCAGCGAGGCCTGTGCGGAGCTGGCGAGCATCACGGGGCAGCGGTTGCCTGCACTTTGCAGGGCAGTAAGCAGCGCTTCCAGAGACTCGGTATTGCCGGGGAGGTATTCCTCCGCCGTTTCCGGGCGGTTTACCCCCGCCAGATGGAACACAAAATCCGCGGATTTCGCATAATCGGCAAGCTGCTCCGGCGAGCCGTCCGTGTTGTATTTATAGATTTCCCGGATATCCAGCTCCGAGTGCGTGCGATCCTTGCCGTCGCGGATGTTTTGAAGCGCCGTGACGAGGTTTTTTCCCACAAAACCGCGCGCGCCGGTGACGAGAATGTTCATCAGCAGTTTCCTCCAAAGAGCTTTAGCTTTTGCAGCAGACGCTTCATGCCGTCGAGGTCGAGCCGTTCGGTATTATGCGAGGTGTACGGCTCGATCTGGGACAGCTCCGCGTTCCCCTTGGAGAAATAGTTGTCGTAGTTCAGGTCGCGGCCGTCGGCGCGTATGCGGAAAAAGCCGGGCAAATCTTCCGCCCGCAGCATTTCCTCCGATGTCACGAGCACCTCGAAGAGCTTTTCGCCGTGGCGTGTGCCGATGGTGGTCACACCGAGGTCGGAGTGCTTCAGCTCCAGCACGGCCTGCGCCAGTGTCTCGATGGTTGCGGCAGGCGCTTTCTGCACGAACAGGTCGCCCTGCTCGCCGTGTTCAAAGGCGTAGAGGACAAGATCGACGGCATCGCTGAGCGTCATCATAAAGCGCGTCATGTTCGGGTTCGTGACGGTGAGCGGCTTGCCCTCGTCGATCTGGTCGCAGAACAGTGGGATGACCGAGCCGCGTGAGGCCATGACGTTGCCGTAACGCGTCAGGCACAGCACCGGATCGTCCGGCAGCATCTGCCGCGACCGGGCAATGACGTCCTTTTCCATGACGGCCTTCGTCATGCCCATGGCATTGATGGGATAGGCGGCTTTGTCGGTGGACAGGAAGATGGCCTTCTTCACGTGGTTTTCCACACAGGCGTCCACCACGTTGTTCGAACCGATGACGTTGGTCTTAACGGCCTCCATGGGGAAAAACTCGCAGGAGGGCACCTGCTTGAGCGCGGCCGCGTGGAACACATAATCCACCCCGCGAAACGCCGGTGCGATCGAGCGGTAGTCGCGCACGTCGCCGATGTAGAATTTGATTTTGCCTGCGCACGCCGGGCAGGCGGTCTGGTAGGCATGGCGCATGTCATCCTGTTTTTTTTCATCTCTGGACAGGATGCGAATTTCGCGGATATCCGTGGTCAGAAACCGGTCGAGCACGGCGTGGCCGAATGACCCGGTGCCGCCAGTGATCAGGAGAGTCCTGTTTTCAAATAAAGACATCTATGCACACTCCCATACAGTCGCGCTTCCGCTTCGGACGGAGAACGAAGTATCATAAGGATATAACCGGTTAATTTTAACATGATCTGCGCAAAAGCGCAACCGATTTCCAACGGCTGTGGGGGATATGCGTGTAGGACTACAATACATATTGGAAGTGAATAAAATGAAGTACACAGAGAAATACGGCGTCAGCCGCGCCAGCCGGAAGTACAACAAGAGCCGGTCGTACATCTATTTCTGGAAGCAGCGC
>ERZ834722.1136-NODE-1136-length-26500-cov-3.290528_pt1 | contig 26500 bp, 30 predicted proteins | sample MGYA00519576_ERZ834722 | MGnify/ENA primary metagenome ERZ834722 (study PRJEB31850, sample SAMEA3708759) | human gut metagenome | biome: human gut; feature: human-associated habitat; material: faeces | place: China | collected 2014 ...
TGTTGTCTCTATTTTACACCACATCGGAGGTTTACACAATATTAGGGATGGACTCGTTATATAATGCAGACGGTGCCGAAAAAGCACCTTTCTGTCTTCTTTTGAGGAACGCGGTAAGTCAGCCGCGTTCCTCTCTTTTTTACCATCTTGCAAGTATTTTACCGTATATAAGCTTGCGCTCGCTGCTGTATTTGGTTATGACTATTACCACCTTATCCCCTATACGGAAATCCGCGTCGTACTGGTCGGCGGAATAGCTGCACAGACAGTCAAGGTCGTCCTCAAGGCGGCAGTAAACTCCGCCGCGATATTTTCCCATTATTACCGAAGCGCGCCTTGAAGCTATCGGGTGGCGCAGCTCTGCTCCGTCAAACGGGTGGGGCTGCGCTTTCTTTATAGATACCGAAAGTCTCATCGTATCCGGATCGTAGCTTTTTATAATTGCTTCTTTGGTTTCTCCCGCATGGTATCTTTCCCGCAAATCCGGTATCGCGGCGTATGACACATCCCTTGCGGCAAGCGTTATATCAAATCCGCCTACCGTGCAAAGCAGATGCCATTGACCGACCGCCAATATATCGCAGCTTACCTTTTTCCCGACTTTGGGCGGGAGCTTTAGGTAATTGTGCCGTCTTATCATTAGCGCCTGAGTTCGCGAAGCTACGCAAAAATCTCCCTCTCTGTCAATGTCCGTTATTACATAGTCTATTTTGGCGCCGCCCATTGAACGCATTATATGAGACGGCATTTCGCCTTTTTCATACCACATTTCGTCCTGCGGTATTACAACCTTCACTCTGTAATCTATAACCACAAGGTATCTGAGTATCCTTTCCTCATACTTACCGGTTTCGCTGTTCTTTACCTTAACCGTTTTCGTTTCCAGTCCGGATACCGTTCCCGTAAGCAAAGATCCGCCCCTGTAAGATGCATAAATCGAGTTCCATTCCCTGCGTTCCTCTTCGGATAAATCCTTATCCAGTTCGGCTAAATTAAGATTTCGTAAGTCCATTTAACAACCTCCGTAAAATATGTATTTTGCATTTTCCTTTACCGCAAAGCGGCAGTCCGGGGGAACAATCATACGCTCCGCCTGTTCTTTTTGCTCCAAAACAAATATTGTCGTACCGTATTTCCCTGCCATTCCGCCGAGCATTGCGTTTACAACCTGCTCTCTGCCGTCTGTCACCACACAAATATCATAACGGCAGAGCTTTTGTTCGCGCTCCTTGAAGAATGTAAGCGAAAAGGGTGGCTGACCGCGGCAGTATATTTCGGGCGGCTGACCGCATACTGCCAGCATTACTTCAAAAGCGGTTTCGGTATTTCTGTCACAGATTAAAGCTGTATCGTCGCAATAATACTCTCCGACGGGCACAACCTTACGGTTTACTTCAAGCTGATGAAGCGACACCTCAAACGAATATGCGTCGGGGCAGAGCCTTTTGAGCATTTCGGCTTTCATACCGCCATATTCCCGCACAATTTCAAGTATTTTCTTTTGTGTTTTAGTCAGAAGCATAGAGCATCTCCCTGTCTATCATATTGTCCGGCAGCTCAAGCAAGGTGCTTGTGTAATCTGCATTAACGGCGTTTAAAATAACCGAGTAGAGGTAGCCCTGCGGGTTTTGTACCTCGTTCTCGTTATGCCTCAGCACCTCCACCGCGTCTATAAGCGTATCACGGTTGACGCGCCGTAACAGATTCCGTATTTCCGATTGCGGCAGCACAGCGCCGGACAGCTTAATGCTCTGCTTGTAGTAAAGCACTCTGACAGCACTCTCCAACATTTGCGCTGTTTTACTTTCAAAGCTTTTTAATTCGCAGTTTTGTAAAATTTCAGTCAGCTCTGTCTCCTCTTTTGATTGATTTGATTGAGGGATTTCTTCATACATACTTGATTTATTTTTATTATATATATTTTTATTTAATTGCGTTGGATTTTCCAACGTTGGTTTTGCCTGCGTAGGTTTATCCAATGTTGGTTTTTCCAACATAGGTTTTTCCAACATAGGCTTTTCCAACGTATGCTTTTCCGATATAGGCTGCTCCCTTATTATGTATTCCGTACCGCGCAGTCTGCCTTGCTCGTCACGCTCGCGGGTGCGGGTTATATATCCCTCGTTTTCCAATTCGGTTATAGCCTTGCGTATGGCGTCAACCTTTTCAAGACTTATATGCGCAAGACCTTGCAGGGTATAATCCCAATCGTCGGGTAAAGAAAGCATTAAGGATAGCAATCCCTTTGCTTTTAAGGACAGCGCCCTGTTCTTTAAATGATGATTAGACATTACTGTATAGTCGTGGGTTCGTTCTACTCTGAATACTGACATTTTTAAATATCCCTTTCCTTTACTGTCTGGAGCTTTCTGCAATCTATCCCGTCGGACAGATCAAAGCTTTCCTTTTCGTCTTCGTCCGTATCAAGCGGCATTTCAAACTGCATTTTGTATTGCGGTACTTTTTTGTTCTTTACTTTCTCCGGCTTTTTAAGCTTCCATGCGGGTATATGCTCCGCCGCCTTGCAGTATTTTAATAATTTAAAAGACGGGTGCTCTTCGGGTGTTATTTTATTGAGCAATAACGGCTTTGCGCCGCGCACCAAAAGTATTGCCTTGTCTTTCGGCAACCGCCGTATTTCATCGGGCAGCATAAGCGCTCTGCCTGTGCTGGTTCTGTTCTGCATATACGGTTTTGGCATGGATAAAAAGTCTAAAAACGGCCGCATCGGCGTATTTGTGTTATTTACCCTTACTGTAATCTCACCGCATTGCTTTGAAAAAAACTCCGAGGTCATAACATCATTGCAGCCTAAAAATAACTGGTAATCGCAGTCGCCCACAATTTCCTGCCACTCGTTGCCGGGGTATCTGTCGGACAGCTGCGCTATACTCTGCACCACAGCCTGAATGTTTATGTTGCGTGAACGCGCCACTGAAAATATCTTCTTACTGTCGAGCAGCGCTATATTGCAAAATTCATCCATTAAGACATTTACGCAAACAGGCAATCTTCTGTTATCCTGCTGACGGGCGTAGTCGAACAGCTTTACAAACATAAGAGAGAAAAACATTGAAGATAAAAATTCAAGCGAAGAATCCTGATCTGAAATAATACAGAAATACGCGCACTTTTCTCTGCCCGGCAGGGTTAAGTCTATTTCATTATGCTTTGTAATATCGTCTACCAATTTGTTCTGAAAAACATTTAATCGGTTGCCAAGACCTATTACAATATTTCCCCAAATCTGCTTATGCGCCTGACGGAATATACCGTAGGGCGGCAAAGCGGGGTGGTCTGGCGGTAACGCTCTGAATCGCGCGTCCAATTCCTGCACGGAAGTGGTTGACAGTATTTTATATATCGTACCGAGACTTCGTTCTTCGGGCGGCAGCAGCTTGTCCGTTCCGGGATATGTAAGGGTTTGAACATAATGTAACAGCGCCATTAAAAGATTTTTCTCGGCTTTCTCCCAGAAGTCGCCGCGCTCGTTCTCGCCCGACGTATTCCGTATTATTATTTCCGCCGCGCGCTGCACAAGGGTAATATCCTGTGCCGTATCCATTACGCAGTTCCAGCCGTCCGAGGCGGACAGATCCAGCAAGTTATATGCCTTTACGGTATATCCCCGGCTATTTAAAAATGCCGAATACATTTCGTAAAACTCGGCTTTTGGATCAACCATAACAAGGCTTTCGCCCCTGCGGGCGGCCTGCATTACAAACGGCATTACAAAGCCTCTCGACTTTCCCGTACCGGGTGCGCCGTACACCATAACATTTTTAGACATACCCGGCATATCCTTCATTGCAACATAATCCCCGTTTTCCAATTTTCCGAACAGGGTTTCGTCCACCTTTTCTATACTGCCGCTTACCAAAAATTCCGGCAGCTCCTTTTTATCCATAAAGCCGGATGTGCCGTGAGTGCCCTCGGGCAGTATCTCTATTCCTCTTTCCTTATCCTTTACGGTCTTATATCCGCTTAAAAGATCCTTGCCTTTGCCGCTGAACAGCAGAAACATAAGGAAGCCGAACAGTACCGTGCCTATTCCTGCCGGAGTGAAAAGAGAAGATATATTTTTTGTTATACTTACGGTAAAGAGCTTTTCGCTTTCGCCGCTATAAAAGTTATGTAATCCGGTGGTTACGGAGTGAACCACAAAACCTGCGGCGTACAATACGATAAAAAGAATTAAAATATATCTCGGTATACTGTCCTTATTCTTTTTGTAAAAGGCTATTGCCTTGTTCTCCAGTATCTCAATAATTTTAGACAGGCGCACTTAAAAACTCTCCTTTCTCGGTTATATACGGCTTCGTTTCCTTAACATACAGCTCGGACGGCAGCCGCAGCATTTCCTCTGCGGTGTCGGTACTTAACGGGTGCAGTACCGCCCTTTTGCCCCTTAATATTTCCTTTACTGCGTTTACCTGCCAGTCAAGCAAAAAGATATGCACCCCGTACTCCGCCGCCGTTTCCATTCGCGGTATATCCATATCTATGCCTATTAAGATTTTTTCCGCCGCGTCGTAATAATTCTTTTCGGGCGGTTTGTATTTCGCCTTTAAAATGCTTTCGGCTATAATTCTACGGTGGTCGCGGACGGATATTATACGCATTTGTCTGGCGCCCGCCTGCGACAAAGGAAAGAATGTAACCGGGCAATCGAGCCGACGAACAGCGCTTAATACCGGCAGCGCTCTTGAATTTGTGGTCTTGCGCGACGAATACTCAATTATTTTCTCAAGGCTTTTATCTCCCGTAAATGCCGCGGCGCTCTTTCTGCCGCCGGTTAAGATGTTCATTGTAAAGGTGTTGCGCTCGGCTTCGGGGTACAAGCCGTCGTTTTCCTCGGTTATATAGTACACGGCGCGGGCGGTGTTTTTGGTATACAGCATTCCGTTAAAGCGTGCCGTGCCTAAAGGGTTTTTATTCTTTTCCCGCCTTAAAGCAAAGGACGGTAAAAATGAAAGCGGGCTGTTTCGGTCGGGTACGGAGCTGCAAAATACATCAGTCTTTCCGCCGAAGAAGAATAACATTAGATTTGAAGTATTAAGGCGTTTTGTTAAGCGTGTACCCACGCTTCTGACGGTATTATCCTTTTCATAGACATAGCCTATGCTTTGAAGAATCTCCCGCCCACTATCTGTAAGCCTTATACTCTGACCGTTGCGGCTGTAATATAACAGCTTTGTAAGTAATAACGAGCCTAAATCTTTCGTGTTTAAAAACGCCGAATCGTTAGGTAAATCCTTACACCACGCGCACAGGCGTAACAGGCTTATTTCTGCATCGGTCATAAACAAAGTGTCCTACCTCCCGTACCCGTGCTACTTTTCCCGTTTTTTCTCTGCTCAAAAATGCTCTCAATGCCTTTTGTTATGCGGCTTTTTATATAGGTCACTTTTGCGTTTTTAAAAAAGGGACAAAATTCACTGTTTTAAAACAAAAGTGTCCTACCCTAATTCGTTTGAAAGCCGCATATCCGTAAATATTCCGGCTTCATCGTCAGGCAGTACAAAGATATGACAGGCGCTCTCATTCCGCTGCTCGGTAAATAATCCGAGGGACATTTCAAAGCGGTCGTCATCCGGGAAAAGCCTGCCCTTTAAAACATTCTGTACCGCCTTAAAGCCCTTGTTGTCGTGGTCGAAAACATCGCTGCAATCCCGCGGGCAAAACTCCACTATTCCGAGATACGCCTTACTGAAAAACGGCAGCTTTATTCCGTCAAACTCGGCAGAATTTAAAAGCCTTAAAATACTGTCGGTCACATACTGCGTGCCGCCTGTCACTCTGCAATGGGGCAGCAGTGCGTTCAGCTTTATATGTACCCACCCTTCGGGCGTTACGGATATTTCTCCGTATATTTCCTTTGCCTTGCCGGGCTTAATTTCCGTGCTTGTTTCTTCCTTGCTTTTTAACTGCCAGTAAAGCCGGCGCATTTCAATACACGCCATTTCCTGCTGCTGGAGCGCTACCTCCAGCAGATTATTAAAGCGCTCACTATCCGGCGGCACGCCTATAAGCGAATCCACGCAAGCCCCGCTTGCCAGCACCCGCTTTTTCATTTCTTTAAGTAATTGAAAATTTGTTGACAATTTAAAAATCCTTTCTATATAGTAGAATGTGTTAATATTGACTTTGAAATCAGGTGTGATATAATATAAGTGAACGGAGCTGATAACATAATGCCTACACTATCCATGTTCTACGGTATAATTGTTTATATGTATAACGAAAAGGCGGCAAGCATAATACTCCGCATATTCACGCAGAATATTCCGGAGAGGAAATTGTATTATCTCTCGACGGAGAGGTTTTGGAGCCTAATTCAAAATTTCCCAAAAACAAGCTGAAAATGCTTGAAGTATGGACAGACATTCACAAAGAAGAATTACAAGCCAACTGGCAACTATTATCCCGCGGAGAAAAATATTTCCGTATTGATCCGCTGAAATAAGGAGTGGTTCTATGCCTAAAATATTAAGCGTTAAACCCTTGCCCAATTACCGTTTAGAGCTTAAATACGATACGAACGAAACGAAAATATTTAACGCTCTGCCCTATATATCCGGCTCATGGTACGGTCTTCTTAAAGATACCGAATATTTTAAGACCGTACACATAACAAACGGAGGGCGCGGCATCGAATGGGCTGACGGTCAGGACATTGCGCCTCATGAGCTTTACGAAACTGCACAGTAAACCTATTTAACATCTGCCGCCCGACTGACCCGCTTTAGTGCGGGTCTTTTTTATTTTCTTTCCCAACCTGCACCAAACACATAGTCACCATACCGACCAAGCCGCCGAACATTGCTCCGCACACAAAACATATAACTCCCATTTTTAATTTCTCCATTCGCATATATTATTTCCGTTATTCCGTTTTTACTCTTTTCGCAAGGCTTTCGCGGTCGGTGGTTATGAGGTCAAACTCGGTGTCCGACGAACGTATCTCCACCGCTATACGGTTTCTTCCCGCGCATAAAAGCCCCTCGCCTCTGCCCGCGCGGATAACCTCCGTCGTTTCGCTTTCGGTAAGCATCAGCTTTTCCTGTAATTTAACCGCCTCGGTTTCCTCAAGCTGTAACAGCAGTTTCAGCCTGCTGTTGCCGAGTAATGCGTCGCCGAATTTACCGTCGTTCAGCGCGAAGTAATCCACGACATTCTGGGTTGCCGAAACAAATATAGCCCCATAGCCACGCACCGTTTTAATAAGGTTAATTACAAAATCCGCCGCCTGCTCGTTTCCGTTTTCTCCGGCTATTTTCCAAGCCTCGTCAAGTATTACCGCCTTTTTATTGACCCGCGATACAGATATTCTGTCCCGCACAAACTCGGTTGCAATAAAGGTGCCGAGCGCGGTAAACTCCTTGCTTAACCGCGAGGTGTCCAGCACTATAAACGGCGCTTTTAAATCTATATTCGTCTGCCCTCCAAGTCCAGAAGCCGAACCCTCGACCAAGCGTTTAAGCGCCATAGTAACTGCCTTTAATTCCGTAAACTTTTCCATAAACGGAATAAGGTCGGCAAAGCAGGGCATTTTTTTAAGTTTTCCGCTTTTATCGGTCAGACTTCTGTTATCTCTTGTTATACCGAAAGCTTTATAGCAGTTAAGTATAGCACGGTCCAAAAGATATTTTTCATCGGGCGTAATGGCGGGATACAATAAATCGAAAAAAATATGTATGCTTTGGATTTTATCCAATAATACAGAACTGTTATCTCTATCACCCTGCATTTCCGAATCAATATCCAGCGTATTTCTGCGTATCTCCATAAGGTTAATACAGTCGGAAGACCCCGCACCTATTGACACAAACCTGCCGCCTATTGCTTCGCAGGCATTGCGGTATTCAAAGCCCTTTTCGGGTGCTATAATATATACCCTTACGCCCTGCATTCGCAGTCTCATTGCAAGCAGCAGCAAAAAGAAAGTCTTGCCGGCACCCGACATTCCGAACACCGCCATATTTCCGTTGCTGTAACGGGAGGTATCATAGTGGTCTATTATTACGGGCGAGCTGTTATGAAGATTAAGCCCGTAAAATATTCCCCTTTCGTCGCACATTTCAAAGGACGAGAACGGAAACAGCGCCGCAGCGGACGAGGTTAGAATATTCCGCTTGGATTTATTAAAAATATCCGTGTCTGTCTGTAATAACGGCAAAGCACTTAAAAAGGCTTTATCCTGCATATAATAGGCTTTTCGGCATGAAAAACCGTTAGCCCCGCAAAGGTTTAAAATATCCTTTTCGCGCTTTTTAAGATTTTCGGGTGAATCGGCGGTAACCGTTATTACGGTGCTTAAATAGTAAAAGTCTTCACCCTCACGGTTTATTTGCGACTTCATATACAGCCCCGATTCCACCGCGTCGTCAAGCTGTTCAAAATCCTGTCTTGTATCGCCCACGTCTTTAAGGCGCGAGCGGTTAAACATTGCCGTATTGCCTATTTTAGGCAATATTTTATCTCGGCTTTCCTTTTTCAGAACAAATGAGATATTTATACCGTCTCCCGCCTCAACAAACGGCGCGCCCCAGGCAAGCCCGACGGTTGTGGGATAACCACCGCCCGAAATATACAGGTACGAGCGGTATTCACCCTCAATACAGATATATCCGCTGCCGGTACAGTCGGCGCTGTCCGGCGTTAAGGCTTCCGGCAAAGCCGTGTCCGGAGCTTCCGAAGATGCCGAAAACGGTCTGAAATAATTTCTTAAAAGGTTTATTAAAAATTCATCTTCATTGCTATGCCTTACGGTTTCAAGCCCGCAGGCTTCAAGATATTGTCTTGCGGTCAATGCGGTTTCGCCTATCTCGGCGGCGACCTCTGAAATTTCGTAAGCCTGTCCGGTGTAGGGTAAGACTATATAAAAGCGGCGGGATAAACCTTCGGTTTCGGCAATAAAGTTTACCAGCTGCGCGTCCTCGAATATCATTTGGCGGCAGTTAGTGTTTTTCTCTGAATTATAATAGCTTTCAAGCCTTTCGCAAAACGCGGATATATCCGCAGGTCTGGTTTCTACAATTATTTGCAGCTCATCCGGCGCTGTTTTAAGAAATGCCGCAAAGCCGGATATAATGTTCTTCTGCTCAAGCTCGGATTTTAAGTAGAAATTAAGCGGCAGCACCTCTGATACCGTCACGAATTTACCGTTTTTAAGCGCAATTACTCCGCCGTATATTTCCTTTACGGGCACTAACCTTTCCGTGCCGCCCTCTGCATTTTTATCTCCGCTTCCGAACAGAATATTTTTAAGATTCATTTTTTACACCCCTTTGTATGTTAAAATTTTCGCCTGCCGTTTAAAGCGGATATACTGCTTTAAAAACTCTATAAGGCTCATATCCCCGATGCCTATTAGCGCAAACCCGCCTGTAATAACGGTGACGGCGCTTACAATTCCTATCCGCACTAAAAGACCGAACGGCAATATGCGCATTAAAAGCGCTGCCAAAGGCACGCAGATAAGCACTGCCTCTACAGCATTGCGTATTTCAAAAAGTCCGAACAGCCGCCCGGCGTCGGTAAAATTCACGGGTATTACTACGGTTATTTCTTCCATTAAATTTCCTCCTTGAAGATTTTTTTCGTTTGTGATATACTGAAAATGAAAGGTGGTATGTATTATGAGCAACCCGGTTTATACGGTAGAGCAAATAGCGGATATTGTTGCGCCAATAGCGGCAAAATATGATGTTTCAAGGCTATATTTATTCGGCTCGTATGCCCGCGGCGACGCAGATGAAAAAAGCGACATAGATCTGCGCGTAGACGGCGGACAGCTCGGTAACCTGTTTGCTCTCGGCGGATTTTATGCCGATCTTGAAGAAGCGCTTAAAAAATCCCTCGACCTTGTTACCACCGACACGCTGCGCCAGAATAAAAGCGATATTATGACGCGGAATTTAATACGGAATATGCGAAAGGATGAAAAGCTGATTTATGAGAAACTGTCCTAATGCGGATATAGATGTTCTTCGTCATATTCTTAAATACTGCAGCAATATAGCCGAGCTTATTTCCCGTTTCGGAAACGACATAGAGGTTTTTAAAGCCGACCTTGCTTTCAGAGATTCGGTCAGTATGAATATACTTCAGATAGGCGAGCTTACCGGTCATCTTTCCGAAGAATACAGGCAAAGCACAAAGAGCCATATGCCATGGCCCGCTATAAAGGCTATGCGAAATCTTTTCGCGCACAATTACGGTCAGATGAATTTATCTGTTATTTGGAGCACCGCCACCGAAAATATTCCGCAATTAAAAGCATTTTGCGAAGCCGAAATTTCAAAGGCTGCCCCTGAAAACGATAATGACGGAGATATAGATATTTGATCCTATTCCTCACCGCTCGGTGAGGATTTTTTATTGTCTTCTAAGTCTTTAATCACAAGCCCTATCCACTCAATATCCGCCTCTGAAATTCCTTTAAGTCTTGAAAACTCCTCTAAATTCAGATACCGGATAACGGCGGTTGTTATTCCTGTATTATTTCCCTCCCGCTCTACGGTGTAGGTAAGCGAATCGTTTACGCACCCAAGCAGAAAATCTCTTGTAATCATTTCTGTATTGTTGCCGGTCAGCGCAAGGCTTACGGCATACAGCTCGTTGTATGTAAGCGGCTGACCGACAACCCTTATCTCATTCGCGGCAGATACCTCCGAATCGCAGAGTATTTCATCCATTCGGTTAATATACATATCCGTAATATCCTCATCTGTCAGCGTGTCTGGCGTGTTTCCTTGCATAACCGACGGCAGTGACGCCATTATTACTGTCGGGAGCAGAATTAAAGCTACTGCAGCGCCTAAAATATACGGCCAATAACGCTTTACGGCTTCAAGTGCCGCCGCTTTCCAGCCGCCCCTCAAAAACGCCTGCAATATCTTTCTTAATGCCTGCGCGTTCTGCAGGGCGGATACTAAAAAATTACTGCTCCGGCTCATTTTCTACCGCCTTTTCCGGCTTTGTCTCGGGCGGGGTATCTGTCTGTCCGAACCGTTTTCCGACAGGATTATGACTAAAGCTCTTATCCGGCTTCCACGCCGTATTTTTACCTCTTTTTTGCGTGCCGAATTTTTGGTTACCCGTGTATTTACCGCTGTATTTCTGAGCGCCGATATTATTCTTCTTTCCGCCGACAGCCGCCGTATTTCGGGCAGTATTCGCCGCATTTCTGCCGCCTGCCGTGTTTTTATTATCAACCCTCGCGTCTCCTTTCTGCCCCGGTGTTTTATTACCGCCGAAACGGTTTGAATTTGTGCCTGTAACGGCGGTTTTGCCGAAGTCTGCCGAATTCACCGACGAACTGTTGCGTACAGAGCTGTTAAACCCTGCATGACTTGAATTATTTACACTGCCGCCGTTGAATCCCATATTCGCTCTGCTGCTGTTATGCGCCGTGCTTCTGCTGCTTGCATTGCTGCGGTTATGCGTATTCCCTGTACTGTTAGCCTTAAATTCAGACCTGTTTTTTCCTGCTATATTACTATGCCTATTAGCAGAATGTGTCGCCGAGCTTAAAATGCTTCTTGCTGCCATAAATGCAACCGCCCTCCCCATTCCGTTTCCTAACGGATCGCCCGTAAAGGAGGGATTAAGTCCTATTTTCGCAAGCAGGTTATCTGCCTTACGCGCCACCCTCGCAATACCCACTATAAGCACCGTCCAGGGCAAAATCATCACGCCGTCCGGCATTGAAGATAACGCGGAATATATAAGCTTTAAAAATAAGACATTTGAAACAAGCAGCAGTATCATTGAGGCATAGGTACGCACAAAGCCCGAGCAAATATCCTTTGTGGAGCGGCTGCCGCCCATTGCAAAAGCAATCGGGCTGAAAAGGGTTAAAATAGCCACCACAACATAACGCTCACCTATTTCAAAAAATAATTTAATCAGCTGCGCCCCTATCAAAACCCCAATAATAACAATTAAAAGCCAAGAGCTTGTAAGGTCGGGAAACATACTGTCATCGGGAAAGGTTATGCTTGCCTTTTCGGGCAAACCGATCAGCTCCATTAAGGTTTTGCCGATTGACAGCCCTATTTCGCAAACCTGTTTGGACATTATAAGGAGAAAACCGAACAGAAAAGTGCGCACAAGCAGCATAGCCGGCGATTCGGTTTCAAAACCCAAACCCGCAAACATAGCTTTCAGGCACTGAAAGGCACAGTTGCCTATTAAAAATCCCCAGCCTATTGCGACGAATACGCCGTACAGCTTTACTATAATCGGCACATTGCTTTCAAAGTACGCAAGGTCTGTATTCATAAGCCCCAGCAGCACGTCGGCGCAATAATTCATTAAATCAAGGAACAGTCCGAAAAGCCATAGCACCAAATCCTTTAATATAAGGTTAATCATAGCTTACCTCAAGGCAGTCGGTTGTAGCCTGCAAATAAAGGCTGAATATAGGCAATAAACGCGCCTATTCCGTTAATAACCGCCCACGAAGCCCAGATTCTTTTAAGCCAAGCCCAGCCGGCGTCAGACTTTTGTTGAGTGCCGCCGAGCTTTACAGTTATTACGGCTATTGCCGACATAAGCGCCGCCAACACAGTAGATATTCCGGCAATATGATTGTATACATCACGGATTATTTTGTCGCCCAAGGTGAAAATATCCTCACCCGCGGCGAAAACATTAAGCGAGAAAAGCGGAATTAGAACGGCGGCAAAGCACAGAAAACCTAAAAGCCTATTCTTCTTTTTCCCCATATCTTGCGCTCCGTTTCGGTTTAAAGTCTTCAAGCGTCCGTACAAATTCCCCGAAAAAGATTTTAAGCATTTCTTTGCGGGAGGACATTAGGTTTAAATTAAGCGGCGTCCGCCACCCTATAAGCCCGTACATTAAAACGGTGAACAAAAACATTCCTGTGTAATCCTTTTCGGAGTACATTTTTAAGTATGTATTCCGTATACATTCAAAGCTGTTTTCACGGAATTGAAGCTTATATGACAGCCTGTTTAAAAGCAGCGGCGTATAATGTTCGTTTTGCTCCGCTATACCCGAAACGAACGGATTGCCCTTGTCTGTTAAAAGCCCGCGTTCCTGCATCATAGCGTCGGCGTTTTCCCGTTCTCCTGTATCTCCCGTTAAAAAGCGTATCTCGGATAAATTGATTAAAGATAAATCGTTATTATTCATTTATATAACCTCTCTTTTTTAATTTTTTACTTAAATAGATAATTGCACCAAATGCTGTAAAAAGGGTAATCAACGGTATTAAAAGATTTGCCGTATCTCCCGTTTTTGGGCTTTCGGGTACCGACGGCGGCTCCGGTACTTTGCTGTTTTTTATATTCAGCTTTACCGTTTCGCCGTTTTCCTTTACCGTGACATAATAATTTTCATCGGATAAAACATATCCGTCCGGGGCTTTAAGCTCGCGGATGATCCACTCGCCGCAGGGCACATTTTCAAATGAAAATCTGCCCGCCTCGTCGGTCTCAAAAACCTCTATTGCGGTATCCGACGAAAACTCGGTTTCAAACGGATAAAACAGCCCTATGACCGCACTCCTTAAAACTCTGCCGTTCGGATTTGTTTTAAGCCCTTCAATGCTGCCCCGTATAATTTTGTTCTTGACAGTATCGCCGCTTAAATATTGCTCATCGCTTAAAATATAATGCCCGTCGGTCTCCAACTCCTTTATATAGCACTCGGCGTTATACGGCATATCTGCCGCAAAGCATATAAAACCGTCTTCATCGGGCGCTGCCGTCTCTATTAGCCCGCCTGCCGGAATAATACTGCCGTCAAGCGCCGTAAGCTCGGTTTTTGAAAACAGCCCGAACCGTATATTAAAAATCTCTCCGTTAAAGCCTATGCCATACTTTTTGTCCGTTTCCAATTCCTTTTTAAGCGAATAGCTATGCTTTTGGCGCTCGTTTTTAAGCTCTGCCTGTACGGTTCCTGACGTGACGGTTAATTCCTTTATTTCCGCATTAAGCAAAAATCCGTCGGGCGCAGATATTTCCCTCAAAAAATATTTTCCGGGGTATAGCTCTCGGCTTTCCGCCGTTCCGTCCTCGCCGGTCACAAGCGTATCTGCCAATGCGCCTTTTGAAATTCTCAGCGTACCGTCAGCGGTATAAATATCCTCGGCGGCAGAAACTTCAAACTCTGCACCCGTTAAGCCCTTTTCGCTGTAAACAGGAACATATCTGTCCTCTGAAACCTCAACACCCGAAAACATTTCGCCTTTTTTTAATACGGATATTTTTCCCTTTTCCGGCTTATCAGAAAGTCGGATAATAACTTCGGGCGTATTGCCGTCAATGCTGAATGAGACAGGCGTTGTGTTTAAAACATAGCCGTTCGGCGGTACAACCTCGGTAAGCTCGTAATTGCCGTATGTAATTTCTCTTTGCAGGGTCAAAGATCCGTTCTCATCGGTGTAATATACTTCGCTTTCTTCACCCGTTTTGGTATTTTTAAGCTTAAATCCCGTAACGCCCTTTACGGTTTGTCCCGTTTCCGAATCTGCCTTTATAACCTTAAGCCTTGAGCTTTTTAATTTGTTTACGGCTCTTACCGTTATAAACTGCGTTTCGTCGCAAATAGTTATTGGGTACTCCGTCTGTCCTGAATAGGTGTACCCATCGGGGAATTTAACCTCTGACACAATATATCTGCCGTAGGGCAGCCCCATACTCAGTTTAGCTTTGCCGTCCCGATCCGTTGTGCCTATACGGTACATTCTGTTAGGATTGTCGGCGGATTTTACTATAAACTCGGCGTTTGCCAGTGGCACGCCGTTTTCATCGGTTTTTAAAACCGAAACCGTACCAACCGGCTCGCTTATCGCAGGCACTATAACCTGCGTTACCGTTTCGGGGTAGTCGCCCTTGCTCATTCCATCAACCGTTGAGATTTCGGGTCCGCGCTCGTTGCCGACGTGGGTTACAAAGTGCTTTCCGTTATATGCTCCGGCATAAATTGCGATATGCGCGACCGCACCGGTGGTTTTGTGCTTGAAAATAATTATAGAGCCTATGGGTATTTCCTCGCTCGGCGTAAAGCTGTTTGCGCTTTGAGTAAAGGCAATCCGCCTTGCGCCTCCGTTTGCCACCCAACCGTCAACCGCTGTATTATACGAAACCGGAGAACGCGGATTTTGCGGACAGGGTATTTTGGATATATCCATTCCCGCAATATTCGGCAGATAGTTGTAGTACACATACGAAACATACGAAGCGCAGCACAGTCCGCCGCTTTTAAATTTTGCAATATCCGGCGCTTTGCCGGTTTTGGTGCTTGCCGAAACGGTTTCAAGCCCCGAGGGAGAAGTACCGTAGCCAATGCCCGAGCGCACCGACGCGGGCGCATTTCCGCTGTATTTTTTAAATATACTGCCGTTCGCTTTCTGCACATCTGTCTTATACCCCGTGTAGGTCAGCGCGTCTAAATATATATTGTCAAGCATTTTGCTCGGAATATCTGCCGCGGGTGCGGCCGAAAGGGGCAATGCCGACACAAGCATTATTAAAGCAACCACGGCAACCAAAAGTTTATATATTCTATTTCTCAAAAATATCACCGTCCTATATAGTATTCATCGTAAACGCTGCCGGATATTTTAAGGGGCTTTGAGTTCTCTTTAGCCGTAACAGCCCCGGCGGGCGTCCACATATCCGATTTCACCGTTTGTATAACATAGCTCCCGTCGGGGTAGCTCAGCGGTATAAAGTGCTGTTTGCCGTAGCCGAAATTGTCCGGAAACTCAAAAAAGCCGTTTAAAGTGTTTTTTATAAGCGTTTTACACTTGTTCTGAACTTCCGCATACCCGAACTCCGGGAATAGCGCCGTTATATACTGCACATCGGTGTAGGAATTGTATAGTGCTATATTCCTGCCCGAAACAGCCGTGAATTTCGCCGCTATGTTTGCGTAAAATCCTCGGCCGGAGGATATTTTGTTATCCGCCCCGCGCATTGGATAGAGCGCGTCCGGGCTGCCGTCAATTCCTATGCCGTAGGTTCTTTTTTCAAAGCCCGTATCTGTATATACATATTCCCACCAGGTGGCATAGCCCTCGGTCTCTCCGGGCGGATACGCCTTATTAAACCCTTTGGGAGCTGCCGCCTCATACGAGGTGTCGGGTGTAGTTAAATATGTATACGGCACGGTATCGTAGCTTTTTCCGTCTGTAAATATATCCTTACCGTCAGATACAACCGTTAGGCGTGCTGATACCTCTCCGCCTATATCCTTCGGCACACGCCACTTGAAATAACAAAGGTTTTTATCCTTTTTGGGGACTATAACGCTTTTTTCTTCGCTGTATATAATCTCCGCGGGCGTTATTATTTCAAGCCTTGCCTTTAAATCCTTATCCGGCGCATAATCTCTGCCCGATGGGTTTACTATAAACCCGCTTGTTATAACATAGGTTTCCTCGCGGTACGGGGCGTTTGCCTCTATTAGCACCGCCTCAAGCGGCTTGTCCGTTTCGAGCTGTAAAAAGATATATACCGTTTCGGTACCGACCGTTCCCGACAGTCCCGAAGGGTATCTCGGAAAGCTGTGTCGGCTGCTCGGATAGAGCGACAAATCGCTCACCGTGCCGAGATATGTCTTATCAGCCGCAGGGCGTATGTTCGTGACCGTGTAGGCTGTGCCGTACTTAAACCTCTCGTAAAAATCCGATATGTTCTGCTTATACAGCTTGCCGTTAATATACATATCGAAGGTACACCAGCCGTCAAGCGTTACCTCCTGTTCTCCGTCAAGCACTCCGTTAACATCAAGGTAAAAGGATTTGGTTGTAAAGTCCGGGCAGACGGATATATTTTTTGTCACCGTTCCTTCAAGCAAATCGTAGCCCGACGCCGCACCGGTATAATCAAGGTGGGCTTTAGGCTTAATGTCGGTAATTTTGTAGGTTGAGCCGGCCTTTACCTTCTGATAATAATCCGTTACGTCGTTTGCAACTAAAGTGCCGTTTACATATACATCACAGGTGCCGCAGTCTTTAAGGTCATAAACCATTTCATCATTTAAAATACCGTTTACATCAAGATAATACTGCGCGGGTCTTGAAAGGTTGCTGCCGTAAAGTATTGCCGCGCCGTAGCCGTTCTTAATAATGGACTCAAAGGTTATGCGGACATTGGTATTTGCCGCCGCAGGTATGCCGACATACGCCGCCTTTAACCGCAGGGAATTCGGTAAATGGCGGTTGGTATAGTTTGCAATAAAGCCCCAGCTGTTGCTGTTTGAGGATATATTTCCGTTGCTCGCTATTCCGAATTTCGTAGAGCCGTAAAAGGCTATTTCGGTGACCGTAAGCGAATGGTATGTACCCTGAATTTTTACGGGGAATATAGGCTCTATAAGCACCGCCCATCGACTGCTTTCGAGTGTGGATATGCTTATACTCCATAGCTTAGATAGCAGCTTTGAAACATTGCTGTCATTGCACCAGCCCTCTATCTGCGTAGTCACTTCGGGCAAAGCAAGCCCTAAATCCTTATCCCACCAGCAGCCCGAATATCCGTTACTTGTGCTTACCGAAAGCCAACTGTAATTCCCGCGGATATATGTTTTAGGATATTTCGCGTTGGGCTTATAATATGTAAGATAATTCTTCCTGTCCTTACTTTGCGTGGCATGTCGGTAAACATCCTTGCTGCCGTTTATTCCGTTGCCCTTATTGTCTATTACCGTAAACCTGTAACCCACGGCGCGGTTGCTGTTGTTGGCAAGCATATCCGGTATAGCATAACCGCCCTTTGAATTTGTGGTACTGCTGCCGTCGCCTGCCGCAGAGCTTGAACCGTTGAAATTTAAAGCGAACGTCGGCATAGCGCAAACAAGTGCCAAAGCCGTCATAAAAATTAAAGTAATAATTGTCTTTCTGAATCTTCTCATAGGCTATCCTCCGCAGGTATGGCAGGTATGTTTCGGTATAGTCTTTCCACAATTAGGGCAGGTCATATCCCCGTCAGCTAAACTGTACCTTATGCAAGTGCCGTTTGTTCCGTCGCCGCGTACTTTGCCGCAATGCTCGCATTTATCCGTTACCGTTTCCTCTTTTATTTCATACGGCAGCTGCACCCACTCATTGGGTCTTATCTCGTAATATCCGCCGTAGGTTTTCTCGGTGGTAAGCCCCTCTGCCGTGCGGTAGATAATTTTGCTTTCGCCGTCCCATGAAATACCAGTTTCGGGGTCGGCGTCGCGAACATATTTTTTAGTTTCCTGCGCGCTGCCCTGCAAAACAGGCTCGGTATATACTTCCTTTTTCTGTTCGGCTTTTTGCAGGATTTTATCCGCCTCGGTTTCATCGGGCTTTAAGCCCTTACCGGTATCCTCAATTTCAGTCTTTGTGCTTTCTGTTTTGCTGTCACTTGTGGGAATTTTAGCAGATATTTTTATCTCCGAATTATCCCCGCTGCTTACTGTCTCGTTTTTGCCCGGTTTCCTTGCAGCAGCATATATAATGCCTGCAATACACCCGGCACAAAGCAAACAGCTTAAAATTATTAAAACAATTTTTTTCAATAGATTTCCTCCTCTAAAATTTAAAATTAAATACTCCGGTTATTTTAACCGGCACATTGGTATACACCGCGGTTATATTTCCAAACCTTACAGGCGCTTTCAGCGTATAGCTGACGGTATAATTAAGCCTGTCAGTCTCGCGAAATTCTATTTTTAAATCCTTTATCTCATAGTTTCCCTGAGCGCCCGTATATTCGCTTAAAATGCTTTCAAAGCTTTCCTCGTCAAGCGTTTCGGCAAACTCCGAATAATTCTTTACGCCGTTATATATTTCTATGGATTTATGCGTTACAAACCCATCAAGCGCCTGACGGACATCTCTTTTAGATTGATTTACCGCCGTTACTGCCGAGATAAATGAAATTGTTACCGACAGCACCATACAAACACAAACCGTTATTATACAGGCGGGGATATATCCGTCAGCTCGTGTACTTTTAAAACATTTATAATCTTCCGAACCGCGGCGAAAATTAAAAAAGCGGTAAGACATAAAAAAATTCATTTACTGTACCTCTCAGAAATTCCGAAGCGCTTAACGCTTACCGTAATCGGTATTTTAAACGCCCCAGCGCCCTTAACATCCATTCCGGCGGATACCTCAACCCACATACTGTCGCCTAACTGCACCGTTTCGGCGGTCGCGTCAAAAAATTCGTCCGCGCCGTAATCTATATCGTAGTAAAGATATTCGTCACAATGTTTAGCGTCGCACGCCCAGAATTCATCGGTAAACCCGCCCGAATAACAGGCGGTGGTTATAAGGTCGTCGGCGGTCTGCCCTAAAGATATGCGGAGCATTATAAGCTCAAAAATGTTAAGAAGTATAACGGCGAGGGTTATAAGGACCAGCGCCAAAATACATACCTCAACATATCCGTCACCTTTTATATTTTTAATTCTTTTAAGCATTTCCTAACCCCCGAATAATGAAGATAAACTTGACCCAATCTGACAAACTATAACTGTCATATATATAAGCATAAAGCAGACAAGCAGCGCGACCGACAGCTTTTTAACCCTTTTAGGCGCTTTCTTCGCCTTTTCCTTCAGCTTTTCACGGCGGACGTCGGATAATTTCAGCGTGAGGGATGAAAAATACATCCGCATATCGTCGCCGCGGATAACCCCTAAAAGCCCTCTGCATATATCCGACATCATAGGACTGCCGACCCTGCCCTCAAGCCTTGTTACCGCCGTTTCATAACCGCCCGAACGCATATCCGCCGCCGTTATTTTAAGCTCGTCGGCAAGCTCCTTTTCGGTATTTGCGGAATAGCTTTCAATAATGTATAAAACATCTCTTGAATGCTTTAAGGTTTTTTCTGCGGCGTTTGCAAGTCCCGGCAGAGCATACTCAATTTTTTCTCTGCGCTTTTTTAATTTCTTTGTAAGCTTTCGGCTCTCCCCGGTATATGTAACAACTGCCGCTATTAAAAACACAGGGCACAAAAGCGGGAATATAAAGCCGAACGGAACGGCAAATACCGCTGTAACCCCTGCCTTTACAATCGCGTTTGCCTTGAACTGTTCGGGTGTTAAAGGTACATCCGCGCTTGCAAGGTCGTTTGCAAGTGAAATTCTTTTGTATTCGTTTATATGTATAACCTTTGCAAGCCTTACCGACACTCCCGACAGCCACAGCTCGGCGGCGGACTCCTTTTTGCTCCGTTTCTTTAGGAGATTTTTAACCGCACTTGAGGTTTTTAAATACGGTATTTTAAAAATATCCAACGATACAAGTATTAAGCCTGCGGATAGCACCGCGCAGAAAACTATTTTTAAAAACACATTTAATCCCTCACTTTCACCGGCTTGGTATATTTTTTCATCAGAATAAAGGTAACTAAAATTACTGCGCTGCAAATGCCCGTTACCGCCTTGCCGGGCGTGGTATATATAAGGGTATTAAACCAATCCCGGTTAAGAAGATATAAAAGCGGTATATTTCCGACCACTAACAAAACCATCATAAGATATTCGTTTTTAGCGTCCCTTAAAATGCCGGAAAGCTCGGTGTTAATTCGCCGTACATCCGAAAGACGGGCTACTATGGGCAAAAGCGTGTCTTTAAGCGTCCGGTCGTCCTGACAGCGCACCAGCGCTAAAACCCATTCCTTAAAAATACCGTCCTGCGTTTTGTCCGACATATTTAAAAGTGCGGATTTTATGTCAGGCGATACCGTCTCGGTCTCGGTTAAAAATTCTTCAAACACAGAGTAAAGCGGCGGCTTAATATATTTAAGGTTTTCCTTTACCGAGAAAATAATATCCTCGCTGCGCAAATATGAATTGGTGACCGCCGAAAGGGTCGTTTCCATTTCATCTGCAAGCTGCTTTTCGTAGGCGGATATAATAGACGAAAGATACATAAACGGCGCGGCGCCGCAGGCAATACAAAATACCGGCAGCAGAAAAATATTGTTCAGTATTACCGCTGCGGCAGCACCCAAAAACATAAGCACCACCGCCGCCGTAACGGATACCGAAAAGCTTTTCGCTTTGCCTGTTGCTTTCAGCGCATTTTTAAGCTTTATCAGCCGCAAATATGCCGATTGCTTTTCTTTTCCTCTTAATGCCGCCGACCTTGCCGCTATTGTATTTTTAGGTTTTAACACCCTTAAAAGACCGTCGGTTATGCTGTCGGGAGTAAGCTCAAATACAAGACATATCCCTATTACTGCCATTAACATTGCAAGAATTTTAAATACCACTGTAATCCGCCCCATTTGTCTCAAATTTCTTTAATACATCCGCGGGCGCGCCGTACTGCAAAAGCCGTTTTTTAAGGCTTTCGCTCATAATCTCCGGCTGCTCAAAATGCCCCTTTATTACATACTTTCCGTTTTTTATGCTGTTTTCCGTAATCGCATATCTGAAAAGCGTGCGGTATTCTCTGTTTCCGTCACCCGACACTATACACTCGGATATATCCATTATCTTTCGGTTGCTGTCTTCAAGTCTGTGGGCGAACACCACCAGCGAAAACGCCTGTGCCGCTTGGGAAAGCGAGGTTTCAAACTTTATAGGGAACTTCTTCTGACACAAAAGCGCCAGCCTTGTATGCGCTGCGTCCGCCGCCAATGCGTGAATGGTGGAAACCACGGTATGTCCGGTAAGGCTTGCCTCGACTGCCGAATATGCCTCGCTATCCCGTATTTCACCTACAACCACAATATCCGGGTCAAAGCGGAGGGACGCCACAACAAGATCCTCCTGCGCTATATTCAGCCCCTCATCGTCCGACGGGCGGGAAAGCGTATGCACAACATTGTTTACCACCTTACCGTCTCTTTTCTTGACGAGTGAAAGCTCCCTTGAACCCGATTCAATCGTAAAAATTCTTTTGCCGTCGGGTACGGTATCCAACAAAGCGTTAAGCAAGGTGGTCTTGCCCGAAGATGTAGCTCCCGCCACAAGAAATGAAACGCCGTACCGCAGACACATACAAAGAAAATCCACCATCTTATCTGTCGCCGTTCCGACCGACACTATTTTTTCGGTTGTAATATCTGAATTGTGTAAAAGTCTTATTGAGGCGGCAATCCCTCTGTCCTCATCGACAACAGGGCTTTTAACAGCCGTTATTCGGGTATTACCGGGCAGATGTCCTTGGGCTATTGGGGAGGCGTTGTCTATTATCATGCCGGAATGGTGCAGCAGCCGCTTTATAATATCCTCGGCATGCCGCGGGCTTAAAAAATGCTCGTCCGCTTTTTCCGTTATGCCGTTTCGGTAGGTGACGGCTATATCGTCCCAGCCGTTTATATTGACTTCCTCAATATCTTTTCTGCCGAGGTATTTGGTAAGCACCGAATACTCCGCCATTTCCGAATACAGCCTGTCCGTCAGTTCTTTAAGCTCCGTTTCATCGGTATACCCGCTTTGCCTTAAATACTGCTCGGTATATGCCCTTAACTGCTCCTTTTTATTGCCGTTTACAGCACCCGAATATACTGCGGATATATGCCGCTGCGCCCCTTTAAGCAGCTCCGAAAATTCCTGACTGTTCACAGCACCGCCCCCGCAATGCCGCGGCACACAGCGCTGAATTTTTGGTCGGGTATTTTATGTGTCAGCTCTCCGGTTATATACTGCTGCTTTAAGTACATACTGTAAGGCAGTATATATTTAGCGTTTGAAAATCCGGCTTTTACTCCGCCTACCGGCAGGTAAAGATCTTTATCCGTTATATTTATTACGCCTATACTTTTGCCCTTGACCTGCTCATAGGTTTTCTCAAACGAAGCGTAATATGCCGCCGAGCGGATATCCGGCGTTACAAGCTGCACGGCCTTGTCTGCCGCCGCCATACCGTAAACGGATAGCGGGTCGTCAAGCGACGAGGTGCAATCCAAAAATACATAGTCTGCAAGCGACTTGCACACCTCAAAAAACTCCGCGGTTTTATCCTTGGTAGGGCGGGAATAGGTATATCTGTTTTCTCCCGCCTTATATCCCAAAAATCCGAAATTGTCCGCTTTCGGCAGCGGCACGGTATGCCGCAAAACATTCTCTTTTGTAATGCTTGTGTGTTCGAGTGCTTCACCGAGCGAGTATAATTGTTTTTCGCTGGCGCTTGGAAACACAAGCCCCATAAACGGCGTTACGGTGTCGGCGGAAATATATATTACGCTCCCCTTAAAGTGGTAATATATTTCCTGCGCTATTTTAATTCCTACTGCGGTTTTGCCGCTCTGGGGCGGTCCGCAAAGAAGTGTTAATTTACTCATTTTTTTATTTCCCTCCGAAATATTTTTCCTGCGCCTCTAAAAAGACATTGGCGTTTTCTGCTTTACCTCTGTAAGCTAAAGAAACCTGTATATTACCGCTGTTCTCATATTCGGCAATAAGCCTTGCCTGCGCCGAATTGCAAAGCACGGTCACGGCAGCGGCGGTCGGCTTTACTCCGTTTTCGTTTGCCTTGGCTTTATCTGCGTCGGTGCCGTCGCCTGTTGTGGTGGTTATGACCTTTAAGTATTTAAGCTCCGGCGGGATTTTGGTTTCGCCGTTCTTGTCGGTAATAAGCAGGGTTATAATGTCCCCGGCGGTTATCTTGCCCGAAAGCCCCGCCGCAAGGCTTTTGACCGTAAAGCTGACGGCGTTTTTATCTCCGTCAAGGCTTGCGAACGCTTCCTTTACACTATTGCCCGTACCCGACAGCTTTTCTTTTTTAAGATAATCCCCCGCATACAGATCCGACAAAGCATATTTTCCCTTTATATCCTTTAATTTCAAAATTACTCCGCTTGGCACGGTGGACTTTTTTACCTTTACGCTTTCGGTACAGTCTGCGGTTATTTCCTCGCCTTGTCTTACATCCCGTGAAAGTCTTATAACCGTCATATCTCCGCCCAAAAGTCTGTTTATTAGGGGCGAAAAGCCGAATGTAATTAAAAGGCTTAAAAATATGCAGACAATACCTAAAATTGTTCTGTTTTTCATTCCTATGATTTGCCTCCTCTTTTGTGTCTTGCCGCTTACTGCTTATGCTATAAAATATGCCGTCATAAATGCCGGCGCTAAATACGGCAGCAGCGGAAAGCTTTTCTCTTTTTTTAGTTTGTTCACTATTACCGCTATAAGCAATCCTGCCGTCAATGCTGCGGCGGTGTTAAAGAATCCTAACACAAGGGATACCGCGCCTGCAAATTTGACATCTCCGCCGCCTATCCCGTTTTTGGTTACGGCGGAAGATATTAAAAGTATTAAAATGATCCCGGCAAAGGCAATTAAGGATAAAAACAACTCTTTCGGCTCTTTACCTATAATCCCGGTTATACCGAGCATCACGGATAAAAAGTCTGCGCACTCACGTTTTTTTATATCCTCAAACGCCGCGTACAGCATGATAATACACATCACACCCCCACGCGCCGCCTTTGCCGACGCTCCGAAAAAACAGAGCAGCGCCGCCATTGTTATTAACGCCGTTACCGTGAAAACAACAGCGGTTTTCTTTTTATTTCCGCCGAAGCTTTCAGCCGCGCTTTTGCCGGTTATATATCCCGCAAAGCCTGTGATCAGCAAAAGTAATATTGCCGTTATTACAAACCCCGCGGTACTGTATTCAGTTCCGGTAAATTTCTCGATTACCGGAAGCATATTTTCTCTCAAATATATACCCTCCTTTCGGCGGAGCTTTTACGCCCCGCCTATGGATTCTGTTTTTTATGCCGTCTATGCCGTATACGCGAACATACTGTTCACCTTTTCGGTGACCTTCGGCATAACGGTGCCGTTGAGCAATGCGTAAAGCAGAGTCAGCACCAGTGCGCCGAGGACTACGGCTATAAGGATTTTAACGCCCGTATCCACATAGCCCTCGGCTTTTCTTGTCTGTAATGCGCATTTAGCGCCTATTGCCAAATTGTTTGCTCCTCTGCGGAGCTTATCTAAAAACTTTTTCATCTTAATTTCGTTCCTTTCGTATTTGATTCATCAGGTGGTGGCTCCGCTGTAATTAAACAGCTCCGAAACCTTTGTAGTTACGGTTCCCATAACGGTTGTTTTGAGAAGTGCATAGAGCAATGTGAGCACCAGCGCTCCCAAAACCACCGCAATTAAAATCTTTACGCCGGTATCTACATAGCCCTCTGCCTTGCGGTTTTTGAGCGCCACGCTCGTGGCTATAACGGCGTTATCTGCCTTGCGGCTTAATTTTTTCAAGAATTTCTTAAACATTTTTGATTTCTCCTTTTTTAGTTTTTTATATTTATTTTTTCTGCGGACGGCTTGGCGTTCCGCTTTACCGGTCCCACCGGCTTTATTGATACATCGGACTCACCTCCCCGTATTTAATTTTTATGGAAATGCAAAAAGCCCCGGCTTTTCCGTTTGGAAAAACCGAGGCTTGGATTTAAAAATATTTAACTGTTACTTTTCGTATTTGTCTGTTGCCGTTACCATAATGCAAGTATACCACAAGTCGTCAACGCAGGTTACCCCCACGCCGGTATATTTCATTTCATCTGAACCAACATACGGCCAATGGCGGTGGCTTTCTATTATTATCTGCGCTAAGCACTGACCTATTTTGTCCGCGCTGCCGACTATGCCCGCCATTGCTATTGCTTCCTGCGCGCCTATGTCATAGCTCCCGCTGCCGTCCGGCATTTCCGTATATCTGCCGTACCCCGTGGCTTTCGCCGCGGCGAACCAGTCGGATATATCATGGGCAAAGTTTGACGGCAGCTGGCTGCTCCTGTACTCTGCGTACCCTGTCAGGCGCGGCAGTTTTTTTAGCTCCCCGCTGCCTATATTCGCTCTTGCGCGGTTCAGATGATATATAACCCTGTCGGCAACAGCTTTGGTATCCGCCGCAGTTGCGTTTGCCGGCGTTTCGGGTTTTATCTCCGGCAACGGTTCGGGATTGTTATTTGCAGGCAATGCGCTCGCTTTGCTTTCAGGTTTTTTATCTGCCTCCCAAACCGACGTGTTCGGCTTTGATTCGGTTGACGGTACCTGTTCGCAGCTTTGTGCAAATTTTGCACTGCTGTCCGATACCGTACTCTCGGCCGAATATTCCGGTTCATTTGCCGCCTCGATTTCCGAAACTTGCAAGCTTTCGTTATACCGAATATTTGAGTCTGCGTCTTTGCGAATGTTTTTTCTGCAACCGACGATTGTTGCCAGCATAACTGCGATAAAAGTAATAAGCAAATTTTCGGATATTTTTACACCTGATAATTTGTTTTTTGAAATTATATTTGTTTTCCCTTTAAGCATTTTATTTCCCTCGCTTTTTTCTCCTGATTTTTGAAATATGGCGTTTTTTCGGTAGGTGTTTTCTTGGAAAAATAGGGTTAATGTACTGCTTTTGACTGCTTAAAAGCCTTTATTTATGCGGGTTTTCTGAAATAATCCCATAAGAACATCTGCACCAATTATAAAAGCCGCTTTTTAAGCGGCTTTTCTTTGTTGTATTGAGAAAACCACCTGCTAAGCAGGTGGTTCCAAAGAGGCTTTTGCCGAT
>ERZ834722.1157-NODE-1157-length-26137-cov-9.330266_pt1 | contig 26137 bp, 25 predicted proteins | sample MGYA00519576_ERZ834722 | MGnify/ENA primary metagenome ERZ834722 (study PRJEB31850, sample SAMEA3708759) | human gut metagenome | biome: human gut; feature: human-associated habitat; material: faeces | place: China | collected 2014 ...
CTGCCTTTATTATACCATAAAGGCAGGTTAAAGTACAGAAATATATGCAATTTTCAGAACATTTTTGTCAGAATAGATCCCTCGGTTTTCCTTTGCGGATAGCCGTTTTCTGCTCGATCCGAAGCCCTTCCATGAGCCAGCGGAAGCTCTGGGGATCCAGTAACCGCAGTTCTGCTTCTGACCTGGGCCATTGAAATCTCCCGTTGGATAACCGTTTGTACAGAAGGATATATCCATCGCCGCACCAGTACAGAGCCTTGATTCGATCCGTTCGTCTGCCGCAGAACAGGAACAGACTTTCTTCGTCAAAATGACTGCCATACTGCTGCTTCACAACTGCGGCAAGGCCGTCGATCCCAAGACGGAGATCTGTATAGCCGCAGGCAATATAGAAATTCCGGACTTTTGTCAGATCTATCATAGCGATTGAATGGACCGAAGCAGTGCAGCGACAGCCTCAATATCCACACCGACCGGCAGCTTCAATTCTGCACCCCGGTAGTGGATCTGAAGAATCTCCGTTGAAGTCACAGAAGATTCCAGCTGCACGATCTGAGGCCCGGCAGCTTCTGCCATCTGACTGCGGAGTTTCCGGAGCCAGTAGTAAAAGCTTTTCTCGGAGATCCCACGCCGCCGGCAAAACTCCCGTTTTGTCAGTCCACTGTTGCTGCATTCCTGAATAAGCATTCTCCATGTCTGCGCCCGATAGTCGTCCCGCACTGCCAATACATCTGCCATTTGATAGCATCTCTCCCTCCTTCTCGAAAAACTCACCGTGCGTTTTTCAAGTTTTGGGATATTATCTCACATCCTTGGCCGGGATTCTAGGCGGGTGATTATTGTGCGCTTACGATGATTATATAGTTCGTTATAGTTCTCTTCTGTTAAATAAATTGACTTTTGGTGCCTTTTCTCAATATACGATTTAAACTTAACTTCTGGTAAGTAACCATGCACATGATAAATTGATAGTTGATTATTTATGTCACATTTTGAATCATAAAGGGTATTAAATCCAACGTGAAGACTATCTAAATACGATTCCAGATAATTGTCATAGTTGTAAGTTAATATTCTGAAGTGTGATTTCGTTAAGCAGAGTTTGGAGATTTCTGCAATATGATACAGTGCATAGTCTGGATTTATTGCTGTTCGCCCTTCATATAGTCCTTGATGAATGGCCCAATAATAATCTATGTCATTAGGGTAAAGCTCCTTGCATAGTTGGGCAGTTATTATGCTTGAACCGCCGATTTTCCCACTAAGCTTTTTTTCGTCATCAATGATTTTTTTCTTCTTTAGCTCGCTTGTAAAGTACCTGAGCAATTCATCCCAACTTTTAGCACCTGGATCAACAGAAACTCCCGCACCTATTACAAATGCAAAGTTATCTCGATGCTTGATAATATTTCTCACTGATCTAAGGGCATTGCCGTTTTTTAATTGAAAATCATTCTCACTGATTTTTATATCGTTTTCTGATGTTCTAGACGAAATATCTATATTTTTTGCATTACTAAAATCAATGGGATACAAGTTAGCCAGTTGCTCAATTTTATGCTGATCCCATATTTTTAAATCAACATTACTTTTATATGGTATTTTTTTGCTGATGTCTTTGCTCAAATCAATAGTTGAGTCAATATAAGAGTTAGTAACTAAAATTAGAGTCACATCGGTAAATGTTAATTGCATAACTCGTTTATAAAGACTATTCAAAATTGACAAGAGCCTATTATACTGAATTTCTTGATTATAAAATTTAAAATCAAATATAACAGGACCACTGATGTCATCGAATCCATTAGAGGCAATAGCATCGAAGGATGGCTTTCCACCTATTTTGAGATTAAAAAAATCTGATGGGATTTGGGCATCAAAGAAAATCTCCTGATTGCAAGATGATGCAATTTGACGAAGGACGGATGTAAGGAAAAAATGAAAAGAATATTCTTTTAGTGTATGGTTTGTATTCATAAAGACGATCCTCCACCATATTGTGAAACCAACTATCCATATTAAATTATATCTTAAGATTTATGATAACAACTCTGATTATCTCCAAAAAGCCCGGAAATACGGGCATTTCACGGGATATAAGAACTGAATTTACTACCGATTTACTACTTTCGGATTGAGCTTTGACACGCTTCTGCTTCCCGTGAAGCCCAGCGCCCAAATAGTGACACATCGAAAATTGAATACGACACCGCAGACAGCGGCGTTCTCTTTTCCCCTTTGGGGAGATCAGGACGCCGCTTTTTTGCGCCCAAAAACAGAAAGGAGGCGACCGCCTATGTACTTTACTTCCGGCAGCGACCGGGCCTTTGAACAGCTCATGCAGACGAGGCCGGGCGCAGATCATTTTGACAACGGCGAGGCCGGAGCGCCGGAGGACTGCGGCACCTGCCGTTTCTACCGCCCGCACTGGAAGTACCAGTTTTGTGTGTATGAGGAATGTCCCTACCAGCCGGGCAAGCTCACCGCCCTTGACGGCGCGGTGAAATTTCAAGTGAAAGGAGTGGACGACGAGATGGCAGTTTTTCGAGTGGAGAAAAACCGGGGCTATACGGTGATGTCCAACCACCACCTGCGGAACAAGGACTTGTCCCTGAAAGCCAAGGGGCTGCTGTCGCAAATGCTGTCCTTGCCGGAGAGCTGGGACTTTACGCTGAAAGGCTTATCCCTTATCAACCGGGAGCAGATCGACGCGATCCGGGCGGCTGTCCGGGAGCTGGAACAGGCGGGCTATATCGTGCGTTCCCGTGAGCGTGACAGCCAAGGCCGCCTGCGCGGGGCGGATTACATCATTTATGAACAGCCCCAGCCTGTGCCGGATTCACCTACATTGGAAAATCCAACATTGGATAATCCAACGCAGGAAAAGCCTACGCAGGAAAAACCAACGCAATTAAATAAAGATAGATCAAGTAAAGAGAAATCAATTACGGATGGATCAAATACCGATTCCATTCTTATCCTTTCCCCTCCCTCTCCTTTGGGGGAAGAAGCGGCTGCGCCGCCGGAACGGAAAGGAACGGGAGCGAAGTCACAGAGCGCCGTAGAGATTTATCGGGAGATCATCAAGGACAACATCGAGTATGAACACCTTTGCCAGTACGCCAAGGGGATTGACCGGGATATGCTGGACGAGATCGTGGACTTGCTGGTGGAAACCGTATGCAGCGCCCGAAAGACCATCCGCATTGCCGGGGACGATTACCCCGCCGAGCTGGTGAAATCCAAGCTGATGAAGCTGAACAGCTCTCACATTGAGTTTGTCTTTGACTGTATCAGCAAAAACACCACGGAAATACGGAACATCAAAAAATACCTGCTGGCGGTTCTGTTCAACGCCCCAAGCACCATCAACGGCTATTACACGGCGCTGGTGGCCCATGACATGAACACCGGCAAAATCTGAAAGGAGGCCGACCCTATGAAACAGGGTGCTTTGATTTTTGACGAGCAGACAGACCGCTACGACATCCGCTTTGACCTTGCGGACTATTACGGCGGCCTGCACTGCGGAGAAACTTTTGATGTGATGGTGGGCGGCAGATGGAGGCCGACCCGCATTGAAATGGCCGAGAACTGGTATCTTGTGGGAATCCATGCCGACGACCTCTCCGGCCTGCGGGTGCGGATTTAAGCCATCCGCCTGCCTGCTGACTTTCCAAAGGAGGGATAGCAGTTGCAGGAAGAAGTAGACCAGAAAACCATAGCGTTAGCGGTTAAGACGGGCAAGCTCACCGCCCAAGTGCTGCAAGCGGCCATCCGAAAATATCTGGCCGCCCGGCAGAAAGGGACGGGCAAGGCCCATCACGGACAGCAGAGCTTACGGCAGCTCAAAAAGGACGGTTCCGCCCTGTCCAACATTGAGATCACCGACGCCAACATCGGCCTGTTTAAGCCCTGCGCCAAGAAATACGACATTGATTTTACCTTGCGGAAAGACCGCACTACCCATCCGCCCCGGTATATCGTGATCTTCAAATCCAAGCAGGCGGACAATCTGGAACAGGCGTTTAAGGAGTTTACGGCCAAGAAGCTCAAACAGCAGGAGCGCCCCTCCATCCGAAAGACCCTTGCCGTCCTGAAAGAAAAGGCAGCGGCCAGAAGCAGCCAGCAGGCCAAGGAGAAAATCAAGGAAAGGGGGCTGTCACGATGAAGCCGGAAATGAAAAAGCTGATCATCGCCAACCTGCCCTACCTGCTGTTTGTTTACCTGTTCGGCAAGCTGGGACAGACCTACCGGCTGGCGGCTGGGGCGGACTTGTCGGAAAAGCTATTGCACCTTGCGGACGGCTTTTCCCTTGCCTTTGAAAGCGCCGCCCCCAGCTTCCACCTGTTCGATCTGGCGGTGGGCGTGGCCGGTGCGGTGGCGCTGCGGCTGATGGTGTACTGCAAAAGCAAGAACGCCAAGAAATACCGCCGGGGTGTCGAGTACGGCAGCGCCCGTTGGGGCAGCCCCAAAGATATAGCCCCGTACATCGACCCGGTGTTTGACAACAACATCCTCCTGACCCAGACGGAACGCCTCACCATGAACAACCGGCCCAAAGACCCCAAGACCGCCCGGAACAAAAATGTGCTGGTGATCGGCGGTTCCGGCAGCGGCAAGACCCGGTTCTTTGTGAAGCCCAACCTCATGCAGTGCGTGTCCAAGGACTACCCGACCTCATTCGTGATTACCGACCCGAAAGGAAGTCTGATCGGCGAGGTGGGCCAGCTCCTTGTGCGGTGCGGCTACCGGGTAAAAGTGCTGAATACCATTAACTTTTCCAAGAGTATGCGCTACAACCCGTTTCGCTACATCCATTCGGAAAAGGACATTTTGAAGCTGGTAAACACTCTGATCTGTAACACCAAGGGCGAGGGCGAAAAAAGCGCCGAGGATTTTTGGATCAAATCGGAACGCCTGCTGTATTCGGCCCTCATTGGCTATATCTGGTACGAAGCGCCGGACGATGAAATGAATTTCACTACGCTGCTTGAAATGATAAATGCCAGTGAAGCCCGCGAGGACGACCCGGAATTTCAATCCCCGGTAGACCAGATGTTTGAACGGCTGGAAGAAAAAGACCCGGAACACTTTGCGGTGCGCCAGTACCGTAAATTCCTGCTGTCGGCGGGCAAGACCCGCAGCTCCATTTTGATAAGCTGCGGAGCCAGATTAGCGCCCTTTGACATCCGGGAGGTGCGGGAGCTGATGGAGGACGACGAACTGGAACTTGACACCATCGGGGACAAAAAAACAGCCCTGTTCCTGATTATGTCGGACACGGACACGACCTTTAATTTCATTCTGGCAATGGTGCAAAGCCAGCTCATAAACCTTTTGTGTGACCGGGCCGATGACAAATACGGCGGGCGGCTGCCCGTCCATGTGCGGCTGATTCTGGACGAGTTCGCCAACATCGGCCAGATTCCAAACTTTGACAAGCTGATCGCCACCATCCGAAGCCGGGAAATCTCGGCTTCTATTATTTTGCAGAGCCAGTCGCAGCTAAAGGCCATTTACAAGGACGCGGCGGAAATCATTTCCGACAACTGCGACTGTACGCTGTTCCTTAGTGGCAGGGGCAAGAACGCCAAGGAGATCGCGGAGGTGCTGGGCAAGGAAACCATTGACAGCTACAACCAGAGCGAGAACCGGGGCGCGCAGACCTCCCACGGACTGAACTACCAAAAACTCGGAAAGGAGCTGATGAGCCAAGACGAAATTGCAACGATGGACGGAGGCAAGTGTATTTTGCAGGTGCGCGGCGTGAGGCCGTTTTTCAGTGAGAAATACGACATCACCCGCCACCCCCGCTATAAATACCTCTCGGACGCTGACAAAAAGAACACCTTTGATGTGGACAGCTACCTGTCGTCCCTGCGCCGGAAAAGGCGGCGCGTGATAACGGAGGACGAACCCTTTGACCTCTACGACATTGAGCTGTCGGAGGAAGATTTTTCCGCAGAATAAAGCGGCCATAGAGAAAGGAGCGTGACCGATGGGACACTCGGACGAATGGACATTTGCGGATTATTTCAAGTATGAGAAAGAAATCTACCGGGCAATCATTTCCGCTGCGGTGCTGTGCCAGTGGATCGCAGAACATGATACCCCGCCCACGGACGGGGAAGCCGAAGAACTTGCAAGGGAAATAGACCGCAGACTGTGTGAAGCATGGGGCGAAATTTTTTCGCTGGCTGTGCTGGAATGGCGGGACGGCCAGTAACTCCGGGCCGTCTGCGGATTGTGAGGCTGCCGCTGTGTACGGCGGCTTTTTTGTACCCAAACACCATCACAATCTGAATTTATGGAGGTAAATTTATGGAATTTTTCAATAGTGCAGTTGATACTTTGCAGACCATCGTTGTGGGCCTCGGCGGAGCGCTTTGCGTATGGGGCGGCGTCAATCTTTTGGAGGGATACGGGGCGGACAACCCGGCAAGCAAGTCACAGGGAATCAAGCAGCTTGTCGCCGGAGGAGGCGTTGCCCTGATCGGCATGACCCTTGTTCCGCTGCTGTCCGGGCTGCTGGGATAACCCCATGTGTGTTAGAAAACCCTCCGCGCCCTCTCTGATCTGGGAGGGCGCGGGAAAGGAGGTGTCCCCACATGATTGGTGATTTAATCGGGGAATGGATCAAAGGAATCCTGATCGACGGTATCATGGGCAACCTGTCCGGCCTGTTTAACACAGTCAATACCAAAGTCGGGGAAATCGCGTCGGATGTGGGCAGTACCCCGCAGGACTGGAACGGCGGCATTTTCTCCATGCTGCAAAACCTGTCCGAAACGGTGATCGTCCCCATTGCGGCGGCCATTCTCGCCCTTGTGATGTGCTATGAGCTGATCGACATGATCGTGGAAAAGAACAATATGCACGACTTCGACAGCTCCATGTTCTTCCGCTGGATTTTCAAAAGCGCCTTTGCCATTCTCATTGTGACGAACACATGGAATATCGTCATGGGCGTGTTTGACGCCACCCAGCAGGTCGTCAACCAAAGCGCCGGGGTGATTATCGGAGATACCAGCATTGATTTTGACACGCTGCTGCCCGATCTGGAAAGCCGCCTTGAAGCAATGGACATCGGGCCGCTGCTGGGCCTGTGGTTCCAGACCCTTGTTGTGGGGCTGACGATGAACATTCTTTCCATCTGCATTTTCCTTGTGACCTATGGAAGAATGATTGAAATTTACGCCGTGACCGCATTGGGGCCGATCCCCCTTGCCACGCTGGGCAATGCAGAGTGGCGCGGCATGGGCCAGAACTACTTGAAATCCCTGCTTGCGCTGGGCTTCCAAGCCTTTTTAATCATGGTGGTTGTCGGGATTTATGCGGTGCTGATCCAGCAGATCGGAACCGCCGACGACATATCCGGCGCGATCTGGGGCTGTATGGGCTATACCGTTTTGCTTTGCTTCTGTCTGTTCAAGACCGGCAGCATATCGAAAGCCGTATTTACCGCACATTGACAGACAGGAGGAATACCAACCATCGAGGAAACACAAAAGAAAACCTACAACATCCTTTACGCCGACCCGCCGTGGAGATATGAGTGCAAACGGACAGGGGCGGCGGAACATCACTATCCCACCATGAGCATTGACGATCTGTGCGCCCTGCCGGTGGAAACGCTGGCGGGAAAAGACTGCCTCTTGTTTTTGTGGGCGACTTTCCCACAGCTCCCGGAGGCGCTGCGTCTGATTAAGGCGTGGGGCTTTTCCTTTAAGACCGTGGCCTTTGTCTGGCTGAAATTGAACCGCAAAAGCCCCACATGGTTTTACGGACTGGGCTATTGGACGAGAGGAAACGCGGAAATCTGCCTGCTTGCCAAGCGGGGCCATCCCAAGCGTTACTCCAAAAGCGTCCATCAGTTTATCATTTCCCCGGTGGAGGAACACAGCAAGAAACCAGACATTACCCGCGAGAAAATCATAGCCCTTGCGGGCGACCTGCCCCGCGCAGAACTGTTTGCCAGACAGAAAACCCCCGGCTGGGATGTGTGGGGCAATGAATTGGACAGCGATTTTTCCCTGTCCGTACCAGAAACGAGGTGACTTTTTATGGCTTATGTAACTGTCCCCAAGGATTTAACCAAGGTCAAATCCAAGGTAGTATTCGGGCTGACGAAACGCCAGCTCATTTGTTTTGGCGGTGCGCTGCTGGTAGGCGTCCCGCTTTTCTTTTTGATCCGGGGCCGCGTCCCGACCAGCGCGGCGGCGCTCATTATGGTGTTTGCCATGCTGCCGGGCTTTCTGCTGGCGCTTTACGAAAAACACGGCCAGCCCCTTGAAGTGGTGGTGCGCCAGATCGTCGAGTGCTGCTTCATCCAGCCCAAGGAACGGCCCTATCAGACCAACAACGCTTATACCGCCCTTGTGCGGCAATCCCAAATGGAAAAGGAGGTCAACGCCATTGTCCAAAAAGCAAAAGAACGAAACGAGCGCAAAAGCGCCGGTCAAGCTCACCCGCGCCGAAAAGAAAGAGATTCAGGCCGTCATCCGAAAGTATAAGGGCGACGGCAAGCCCCATTCGGCACAGGCCAGTATTCCCTATGAGGCCATGTATCAGGACGGCGTATGCCGGGTAACGCCCCGCACCTTTTCCAAGTGCATTGAGTTTACGGACATCAGCTACCAACTGGCGCAGGCGGACACCAAGACCGCCATCTTTGAAAACCTGTGCGACCTCTACAACTATCTGGACGCCTCCATTCATGTGCAGTTTTCCTTTATCAACCGCAAGATCGACCCCAAGCAGTACGCCAAGAGCTTTGAAATCCGGGCGCAGGGAGACGACTTCGACGACATCCGCAGCGAGTATTCCGACATTTTGCAAGACCAGCTTGTGAACGGGAACAACGGCCTGATGAAGCGGAAATTTATGACCTACACCATCGAGGCGGACAGCCTGAAAATGGCCCGCGCCAGACTGCGCCGGATCGAAACCGACCTTTTGGGCTATTTCAAGAGCATGGGGGCCTCCGCGTGGGGACTGGACGCCAAGGAACGGCTGGAAGTCATGCACAGCATTTTCCACCCGGACGGGGAGCCGTTTTCTTTTGACTGGAAGTGGCTTGCCCCGTCGGGGCTTTCCACCAAGGACTTTATCGCCCCGTCCTCGTTCCGCTTCGGCAATGCCCGGATGTTCGGGCTGGGCGGCAAATACGGGGCGGTGAGCTTCCTGCAAATCCTCTCCCCGGAGCTGTCGGATGAAATGCTGGCCGACTTCCTCAACACAGAAAACGGCATTGTGGTGAACCTCCATGTGCAGGCCATCGACCAGAGCGACGCCATTAAGACGGTCAAGCGCAAGATCACCGACCTTGACGCCATGAAGATTCAGGAACAGAAACGGGCGGTAAGAAGTGGTTACGACATGGATATACTTCCCAGCGACCTTGCCACCTACGGGCAGGACGCCAAGGAGCTACTAAAGACCTTGCAGAGCCGGAATGAAAGGATGTTCCAGCTTACCTTTTTGGTGCTGAACACCGCAGACACCCGGCAAAAGCTGGAAAACGATGTGTTCTGGGCTGCCGGGATCGCCCAGAAGTACAACTGCTCCCTTGTGCGGCTGGACTACCAGCAGGAACAGGGGCTTATGAGCAGCCTGCCGCTGGGGGCCAGCCACATCCAGATTGAACGCTCCCTGACGACTTCCAGCGTGGCCGTGTTCGTCCCCTTTGTGACGCAGGAGCTTTTTCAGGGCGGCGACGCCATGTATTACGGGATCAACGCCAAAACCGGCAACATGATTATGCTCGACCGCAAACGGGCGAGGTGTCCCAACGGGCTAAAGCTGGGGACACCGGGAAGCGGCAAAAGTATGAGCTGTAAATCAGAAATTTTGAGCGTGTTCCTCTGCACCCCGGACGATGTGTATATCTGTGACCCGGAAGCCGAGTATTACCCCCTTGTGAAGCGGCTGCATGGGCAGGTGGTGAAGCTGTCGCCTACCAGCAAAAACTATGTGAACCCGCTGGACATCAACCTGAACTACTCCGAGGATGAAAACCCGCTGGCCTTGAAATCCGACTTTGTGCTGTCGTTCTGTGAGCTTGTCATGGGCGGCAAGAACGGGCTGGAAGCCATTGAAAAGACGGTGATCGACCGGGCGGTACAGGTGATCTACCGACCTTATCTGGCAGACCCCAAGCCGGAAAATATGCCCATCCTTGCAGACCTGCACAAAGCCCTGTTAGACCAGCATATCCCGGAGGCCGACCGGGTGGCGCAGGCCCTTGACCTGTATGTGTCCGGCAGCTTAAATGTGTTCAACCACAGAACCAACATCGACATTCAAAACCGCATTGTGGCCTTTGACATCAAGGAACTGGGCAAGCAGCTAAAGAAAATCGGTATGCTCATTGTCCAAGACCAGATTTGGGGGCGCGTCACCCAAAACCGCAGCAAGGGCAAGGCGACATGGTATTTTTGTGATGAGTTCCATCTACTTTTGCGAGAGGAACAGACGGCGGCCTTTTCCTGTGAGATTTGGAAGCGTTTCCGTAAGTGGGGCGGGATTCCCACAGGTGCAACGCAGAATGTAAAAGACCTGCTTTCCTCCCCGGAAATTGAGAACATTTTGGAAAACAGCGACTTTATCTGCCTACTCAATCAGGCCAGCGGCGACCGCAAAATCCTTGCGGAACGGCTGAACATTTCACCCCAGCAATTACGGTATGTGGACAATTCCGAACCCGGCGAGGGGCTTCTCATTTACGAAAATGTGATCCTGCCCTTTAAGAACCCCATCCCGAAAAACACCCAGCTCTACCAGATCATGACGACCCGGTTAGGCGAGGGGGCGACGGTATGAGCGCCTTAACACATTTCAGCCTGTTTTCCGGGATCGGCGGGATCGACCTTGCGGCGGAAGCCGCAGGGTTTACCACCGTATGCCAGTGCGAATGGGCGGATTTCCCGATGGAAGTTTTGAAAAAGCACTGGCCGCAGGTACCAAAATTCCGGGACATTACCACAGTGACAAAGGAGGCATTTTTTGAAAAAACAGGACGAGAAACCACCACACTTATTTCCGGGGGATTCCCCTGCCAGCCCTTTTCCAGTGCCGGGAAACAACGGGGATTTGAGGACGAACGGTATTTATGGCCCGAAATGCTCCGCGTTATCCGGGAACTGCACCCCTCTTGGGTGCTTGGAGAAAATGTTGCTGGCTTCATCCATCTGGGGCTCGACAAGACGGTTTTTGACTTGGAGCAGGCAGGCTACGCCGTTAGGGTTTTCGTACTTCCTGCTGTCGCCGTCGGCGCATGGCATGAGCGCAAAAGAACTTTCATCATCGGCCATGCTGCTTCCCACGCCCCTTGCCAGCGACACGGGGGATGTGGGGAAAACTGTCGATGTGCGGATGACCCCGACTGGGAGCTTCCGAAAATACAATCCCAGCGGAACCGTATGGACGGCGCGGCTGTCATGGGCGGTTTACAAACTGCTGGGCAGCCCGCCGGGGGATGTGAAACTGAATCCCGACTGGGTGGAATGGCTGATGGGATTCCCCCGGAGATGGACGGACATTCCATGTGGGCCAAAGAACCGGCGCAAATCCCGTACTTAATCAGCGACCCACCGGCGAATGTGGCAAAGCGGTTAAAGACTTTGGGAAACGCAGTTGTTCCCCCGCAGGTGTACCCCATCCTGCGCTATATTGCAGAGATTGAAACCGGGCGCTGCCGGAACAGACAGCAAGGAGGTGATCGGATATGGAACCCTTAAAACCCCGCGACAAGGTAACGCAGCACATGACCCGCGACGGCCTGACACTGGATAACCAGACCACCGGCGAAAGCGTCAATGTGTCCAGCCGGGAGGCCGAGCAGGAATACACCGCCCAGCCGGAGGGCGCGGCGGAAAAAATACTGGAACGGGCGGACGAACTGCACGACCGCCACAAGGCAAAGAAAGCGGCCAAGGACGCCGGGGAAACCGTGGCGCAGGCCACCGGCCCTGTTTCCCGGTTGCAGTTTACCGCCGAGGAACGGGCCTCCCCGGAGTTGGCCCCGTATATCAAAAAGGCAGAAAAACGGGCGGATCAGCTGGAAGCAGCCAAAGAAGCCTTGCCGAAAAAGCGTGTCGTCACCAAGGAAACCGTTTATGACGAGGCCAAGGGCAAGGCCAAAAGCAGGCTGTATTTTGACAAGGTGGAGAAATCCCCTCCCCAGCTCAAACCAAACCCGGCCAGCCGCCCCATACAGGAAGCCGGGCTTTACCTCCACGGAAAAATCCATGAGGTAGAACACGAAAATGTGGGCGTGGAGGGCGGCCACAAGGGGGAGGAACTGGCGGAACGGCAGGCGGGCCGCATGATCCGCAGCGGCGTCCACCGCCACAAGCTCAAACCCTACCGGGCCGCAGCCAAGGCCGAGCGAAAGTCCATCGCCGCCAACGCCGAGTTTGCGTATCAAAAATCCCTGCGGGACAACCCGGAGCTGGCGCAGGCGACCAAGAACCCCGTTTCCCGCTTCTGGCAGAAACAGCACATCAAGCGGGAATATGCCAAGGTAGCAAGGGCGGCGGGTCAGACCGCACAGGGGGCCGCAGGCACCGCCAAGACCACGGGTGCCGCAGCCAAGAAAGCCGCAGAAAAAAGCAGACAGGCCGCGTCCTTTGCCGCCCGGCACTGGAAAGGGGCGCTGATCGTCGGCGGCGTGGGCCTCATGCTCCTGCTGGTGATGGGCGGCCTGCAATCCTGCACCGCCATGTTTGGCAGCACCGGGACGGGCCTTGCCGCCACCTCCTATCTCTCCGAGGACAGCGATATGCTGGGAGCCGAAGCCGCCTATGCCGCGCTGGAAGCAGACTTGCAGCACGAACTTGACAACTACGAAAGCCTGCACCCTGGCTATGACGAATACCGTTTCGATCTGGACGAGATCAAACATGACCCCTATGTGCTGACCTCCATCCTCTCCGCGCTGCATAACGGCGTGTTCACTTTGGGGGAGGTACAGGGCGACCTTGCCATGCTCTTTGAAAAGCAGTACATCCTGACCCAGACCATCGAAACGGAAACCCGCTACCGCACCGAAACGAGGACGGACAGCGAGGGAAACACCTATACCGTGGAAGTTCCCTACACCTATTACATCTGCAATGTGAAGCTGGAAAACTTTGACCTGTCCCACCTGCCCATCTACATTCTCACCGAGGAACAGATGGGCTTTTATGCTGCCTATATGCAGACTTTGGGCAACCGGCCAGACCTGTTTCCCAACGGCAGCTATCCCCACGCCTCCACCCCGAAAGAGCCGACCTACTATGAAATCCCCCCGGAGGCGCTAAAGGACGAAGCCTTTGCCGCCATGATCGCGGAGGCGGAAAAGTATGTGGGCTATCCCTATGTGTGGGGCGGCAGCTCCCCAAGCACCAGCTTTGATTGTTCCGGCTTCATTAGCTGGGTTATCAATCATTCCGGCTGGAATGTGGGACGCCAGACGGCGCAGGGGCTTTACAACATCTGCACTCCCGTTTCCCCGGAGCAGGCCAAGCCCGGCGACCTTGTATTTTTCGTCGGCACTTATGACACTGCCGGGATGTCCCATGTGGGGCTGTATGTGGGAAATTCGGTCATGCTGCACTGCGGCGACCCCATTTCCTACACGAACCTCAATTCAAGCTACTGGCAGCAGCATTTTTATTGTTACGGGCGTTTGCCTTAAACGCCAGAAAGGAGTAAATCACTATGGCAATGAACAAATTGGAGCGCATTGAAAAGGATATTGAGAAAACCAAGGGCAAGATCGCGGAGCTGCAAAAGCAGCTTCGGGAGCTGGAAGCGGCCAAGACCGAACAGGAAAACTTGCAGATCGTCCAGCTTGTGCGCGGCCTCAACATGACCCCACAAGAGTTCGCCGCCTTTGTGCGCGGCGGCGCGTTGCAGGCGGCCCCGGCCCCGATCCCGGACTTTGAACAGGAGGACAGCGCCCATGAAGAAATCTAAATGGTTCCGTACCCTCACCGCAACACTGGCCGCTGCGCTTTGTATGGCGTCTTTTTCTGTTACCGCCTACGCCGGGGGCGCTGACCCTGACCCTGTGCCGCTGCCGGAAACCACCGAGGCCCCCGCAGAAGTGCCGGAGGAAACCGAAGAACCTACCACCGGCGGCATGGAGCCGGTGGGCGTACCCGTCACCCCGCAGGGCAACGCTACGCTGGTGGATGATTTTTTCGGGGATAAGCAGCTTATCACCGTCACCACCAAGGCCGGGAATTATTTTTATATCCTGATCGACCGGGCCAACGAGGACAAGGAAACAGCGGTGCATTTCCTCAACCAAGTGGACGACGCCGACCTGCAAGCCTTATTGGAGGACGGAAAAAAAGAGCCGGAGGTCTGCAACTGTACGGCTAAATGTCAAGCCGGGGCCGTCAATACGGCTTGCCCGGTCTGTAAAAACAACCTGACCGCCTGCAACGGGCCAGAGCCGAAGCCCCAGCCGGAGGAAGAAAAGCCGCAGGAGGAAAAGCCAAGCGGCATGGGCGGCCTTGTGGTGTTCTTTGTGGTGGTGCTGTTGGGCGGCGGCGCAGCCCTTTACTTCCTGAAATTCAAAAAGGAAAAAGTTGACACCACAGGCAATGACGATCTGGCCAAGTATGACTTTGGAGAGGACGAGGACGACGAGGACGAAGCCCCGGAGCCGGACGAGGATATGACAGGTGAAGATGGAAATGAGGAGGATGAAGTATGAGCTATCAGTTAGTAATTGCAGAGAAACCAAGCGTCGCCCGCAGCATTGCGGGTGTGATCGGCGCGGACAAGAAACAGGACGGCTACATGGAGGGGAACGGCTATCTGGTGAGCTGGTGTATCGGCCACCTTGTTTCCCTTGCCGACGCCGGGACTTATGACGAGCGTTTCAAAAAATGGCGCTATGACGACCTGCCGATTCTGCCGCAGGAATGGCAGTACATCATTCCCGACGATAAGAAAAAGCAGTTTGACACCCTGCGTTCTTTGATGGCGCGCCCCGATGTCACCGGCCTTGTGTGCGCCACCGACGCCGGACGCGAGGGGGAATTGATTTTCCGTTTCGTCTACCAGATGGCAGGCTGCAAGAAACCGTTTCAGCGCCTTTGGATTTCCAGCATGGAGGACGCGGCCATCAAGGACGGCTTCGCCCACCTGAAACCGGGGACTGACTACGACAACCTGTATCAGTCGGCCCTTTGCCGGGCGCAGGCGGATTGGCTGGTGGGGATCAACGCGACAAGACTTTTCTCCATCCTCTACCACAAGACCCTGACCGTGGGCCGTGTCCAGACGCCGACCCTGAAAATGCTGGTTGACCGGGAGGCCAAGATCAGCAGCTTTCAGAAAGAGAAATACCACATCGTCCAGATCGCGGCGGGCGGCATGGAGGCGGCCAGTGAACGCATGGGAAACGCTGCCGACGCCAAGGCCCTGAAAGCTGCTTGTGAAACGGCGCAGGCCGTTTGTGTATCGGTGAAGCGTGAGAAAAAGACGGAGCAGCCGCCCCGCCTCTATGACCTCACTACCTTGCAGCGGGAGGCAAACCGCCTGTTTGGATTTACCGCCAAGCAGACCCTTGACTATGCCCAGCAGCTTTACGAAAAGAAGCTGCTGACCTATCCCCGCACCGACAGCCAGTATTTGACCGATGATATGCTGCCAACGGCGGAAAGCCTTGTGTCCGGCCTGTGGCCGCTGCTTTCCTTTGCGGCGGGGCTTGACCTGTCCCCGCAGTTTGGCCGGGTGCTGAACAGCAAAAAGGTGAACGACCACCACGCCATTATCCCGACAATGGAATTTGTGCAGAAAGGCTTTGACGGGCTGGCCGAGGGGGAAAAGAAACTGTTGTCCCTTGTGTGCTGCAAGCTGCTGTGCGCCGTGGCCGCGCCCCATGTGTACGAAGCTGTCACCGCTACATTCACCTGTGCCGGGAACACCTTTACCGCCAAGGGAAAAACCATCCTGACCCCCGGCTGGAAAGAGCTTGACCGCCGCTTTAAGGCGTCGTTCAAAACAGACGCCGACGACACCGCCCCGGAGCCTGCGCGTGAACTGCCGGAGATCACCGAGGGACAGACCTTTGACAAGGTAACTGCCGCCGTCACCGAGCATTTCACCGCACCGCCAAAATCCTACACGGAAGATACCCTGCTTTCTGCTATGGAGCGCGCCGGTGCGGACGATCTGCCGGAGGACGCCGAGCGGCAGGGATTGGGAACCCCGGCCACCCGCGCCTCCATCTTAGAAAAGCTGGTGCAGATGGGCTTTGTGGAGCGCAGGGGAAAACAGCTACTTCCCACCAAGGACGGCCACAACCTTGCCTGTGTGCTGCCGGAAGTGCTGACCTCTCCCCAGCTTACGGCACAGTGGGAAACGGAGCTGACGGCCATTGCCAAGGGGCAGGCCGACCCGGAGGGCTTCATGGCTGGCATTGCAGAAATGACAAGGGGCCTGATCGTGGGCTACTCCCAGATCAGCGAGGACGCGCAGAAGTTGTTTCAAACCGAGCGTGTGGTTATCGGCAAATGTCCGCGCTGCGGGGAAAGCGTCTACGAGGGCAAAAAGAACTACTACTGCGGAAACCGAAGCTGCCAGTTTGTCATGTGGAAGAATGACCGATTTTTTGAGGAACGAGGCAAGGCGTTCACCCCGAAGATCGCCGCCGCGCTCCTTAAAGACGGAAAAGCAAAGGTAAAGGGCCTGCGCTCCATGAAAACCGGCAAAACCTATGACGGGACGGTGCTTTTGGCCGATACCGGCGGCAAGTATGTGAACTACCGCGTGGAACAGAGGGGCAAAAACTAAAAACAGCAAGCATAGGGAGTGTAGCCACACTCCCGGCAAAATTCCTGACCCGGCGCACCTGCCGGGCCGGGGATTTTCTCTTTGGGGAAGCCCCAAACCCTTATATTATGTGAAAGGAGCGATTCAATGAGCGAAGTGTTTTCCGTACTTCTTCATAACCGACAGCGTTATGAGCAAGGCAAAGAGGGCCTATGGTTTTCTCTGCCGACCACAACCGAAAAACTGCAAGCAGCCCTGCGGGAAATCGGAATCAGCACCGACAATCCACAGGACTTTTTTCTATATGGGTATAGAAGCCCACAGAAGCGACCTATTAAGCTGCCCCGTGATATGGTGCTGTCCGCAGGCATGGATGAATTAAACTTCCTTGCTGCAAGATTGGAAAAGCTGGACGCCGCCGAACTTACGGAGCTGAACGCCGCCCTGACAAGCCCGCAGAGTGATTTTCACAATATCGGCCAGATTATCGACTATCCCGAAAATGTGGACTTTTATGTGCATTTGCCGGATGTCACCAGCACAGGACAGTTGGGCGACTACTATCTAAACCGTTCCGGCATGGTGGATATGCCGGAGGAATGGAAAGCAGGGATTCTCCTGCCCCGTTTTGGCCTGCATATTGCCAACACAGAGCATGGTGTTTTTACCGATTATGGCTATCTGGTAAAAAGCGGCGACGAATGGCAGCGCGTCCATGAGGGCCAGCCAGTGCCGGAACAATACCGGGTGATGGCCTATCCTGCGCCGGAAATTCTGCGGGAGGAAAGCAAGGTACAGCCGGAGGCGGCAGCGCCTACAAAGGCCCCGCAGCCTGTCACCCCCATTCTCTTAAACGGCCAGAACAGCGCCGAGCGCATGAAAGAGATCACCGACCGGCTGGAAACCGGCATACAGGAGCTTTTCGAGAGTGAACGCTACAAAGCCTATCTCACCACCATGTCCAAGTTCCACAGTTACAGCTTCAACAACACCCTCCTGATCGCCATGCAGGGCGGACAGCTTGTGGCGGGCTACAACAAGTGGCGGGACGATTTTCACCGCAATGTAAAGAAAGGCGAAAAGGCCATCAAGATACTGGCCCCGGCCCCGTTCAAGGCGAAAAAGGAAGTGCAAAAGCTGGACGCACAGGGCAGGCCGGTGATGGGAAAAGACGGAAAGCCTGTTACCGAAGTACAGGAAATACAGGTTCCGGCCTTTAAGATCGTTTCTGTCTTTGATGTGAGCCAGACCGAGGGGGAACCGCTGCCCTCTATCGGCGTGGAAGAACTGACCGGCAGCGTGGAACGCTACGGGGAATTTTTCAAGGCGCTGGAACAGACCTCCCCGGTTCCCATTGGTTTTGAGGACATTCCGGGCGGTTCCCACGGCTATTACCACCTGACGGAAAAGCGGATCGCCATTCAGGAGGGCATGAGCGAATTACAGACCCTAAAGACAGCCATCCATGAGATCGCCCATTCCAAGCTCCACGCCATCGACCCGGAAGCCCCGGCCATTGAGCAGGCCGACCGTCCCGACAGCCGCACCCGCGAAGTGCAGGCCGAAAGCGTGGCCTATGCCGTCTGCCAGCACTACGGGCTGGACACGTCCGAGTATTCCTTTGGCTATGTGGCCGGTTGGAGTTCCGGCAAGGACTTGAAAGAGCTGAAAGCCTCCCTTGAAACCATCCGGGCCACCGCCCATGAGCTGATTACCACCATTGACAGCCACCTTGCCCAGCTTCAGCAACAGCGGCAGGCCCAGCAGGAACAGCCGCAGGCCGCACCGCTGGAACAGGCCGCCGAGCAGCCAGCCCCGGACAGCGTATTTTCCAAGCTGCCCCCGGAGCAACAGCAGGAAATGACCGCCAGCGTAAAAGCTATGCTGCAAACCCTGATTGACGCGGATTTGAAATCCACCGGCGAAGTGTCGCAGGGAACCAAGGAGGCGGCGCAGGTGCAGGGCTTTACCATTGCCGGGGATGGAACGCTGGAACAGGCCAAAGCCCCGCAGGAGGCCGCCTACCGTCTGGAAAGCGGCGATTACCTGTATATCCAGACATCGGAAACCGGCTATGATTACACGCTGTACGGCCCCGACTACAAAGAACTGGACGGAGGCCAGCTTGACAATCCCGGCCTGTCCCTTGTGGAAGCCGGAAAAGAAATCCTTGCGATCCATGAGCGACCGGCTGGGACAATGGAACCCCTGACCGGCGACGGGCTGGATGATTTTCTGGAAGCAACCGAACAGGCCAACGCCATTCCCCAGCCGCAGGCGTGGAATGGGATCGACGGCCTGTTGAATGGAAAGCCGTTCATGCCGGAGACGTCCCCGGCTGACCGAGCCGCCGCTCTGATTGAACTGGCAGAGAAAAACGCCCCGCGTTTGGGCAGCGAGGAACGGCAGTTGATCGTGGCCTATGCCGAGGCCGTGGGCGATACCGACAAAGTAATCGGGCTTATCAACCGCCTGTGCGAACAGGGCTATGAGCTGCAAAAGGGCCAGATGGATTCCTTTGTGAAAAGCGAGATCGGAAGTGAGATTGCCGTTGCCAACGCCCAGCGGCAGATCGCGCAGAATCCGGCAGCGGAGCCGGTTGTCACGATCCTTTGGAGCGAAAGTCCCCATCTGAAAGACGGACAGCAAATGCCGCTGCATGAGGCCGAGGCCGTTTTCAAGGAGCTGGACAGTGCCAGACGCCATGAACGGGAGCAGCCGGGCTATACGGGCCATTGGTACGACAAGACCAAGTTCCGCATTGACTTTACCATGCAGGGCCAGCCGGACAGCTACGAGGGACGGCAGGACTTTGGCGACGGGGACGGTTCCCTGATCCAACATATCCGGGGCTACCACGAATACTATGCACAGGATGAAAGCTGGAAAAACCATGTGCTGCACCATGAGGGGCCGGAGGCATGGGAGGCGGACAAGGCCCAGCGGGATATGCTGCTGCATGAGTTCGTCCCATATATGGAACTGCATTGCAATCTGGCCGCTATGGAGCAGGAGGCCCGGCGTCCCCTGCGATCCGGGGAAACCCTGACGCCGGAACAGACCGCTTATTTCAACGCGGTTCTGGACTATGTAAAGGAGTGCCGCCCGCTTCTCAATCAGGGCCAGTACCATTTGCCGGAGCCGCCGCAGCTTGCCGATTTCGACCAGAACTTGCAGGACTACAAAAAACAGATCGAGGCAGAGCTGGAACAGGAGGCCGCCGCTGCCGGGCTGACGGTGGAGGAATATGTTGCCTCTGATTATGAAGCACCAGCGCAGCCCAACTTTTCCATCTACCAAGTGCCGCCCGGCCCAGAGGGGCGCGACTTCCGCTATCGTTCCTATGAGGACTTGCAGGCGGACGGGCTTTCGGTGGACAGGAAGAATTATCAGCTTGTCTACACCGCGCCGCTGGACAAGGACACCACACTGGACGAGATTTACCGCCGCTTCAACATAGAACATCCCTCCGATTACAAGGGACATTCCCTCTCTACGGGGGATATTGTGGTGTTCCGGCAGGATGGGAAACAGACTGCCTACTATGTGGACGAGGGGGCCGACTACCGGCAGGTGCCGGAGTTTTTCGCCCAGCCGGAAAAGCAGCTCACGCCGGACGAGTGCATGACCGGCGAACAAATCCAGACGCCAAGGGGCCGTTTCTATCTGACCGACAGGAGCCGGGAACAGATGGAGGCCGCCGGGTATGGATTCCACCACCAGTCGGAGGACGGCAGGTATCTTATTATGGCAAACGGCACAAGGGCCTTTGCCATCCCCGCCCAGCAGGAAAGCCATATCAAGACGGCGGAAATGTCCACCGAGCAGAACTACAACATGATCGATGGCATGATGAACAATGCCCCGTCTATGGAGGAACTGGAAGCAAGGGCAAAAGCCGGGGAACAGATTTCCCTTTTGGATGTGGCCGAGGCAGCCAAGGCGGAGGCCAAAAAGCCCAAGCAGACCCGAAAGACGACGCAGAAGCAAAAGAAACCGTCCATCCGGGCGCAGCTTGCCGCCGCCAAGGAGGAACAGAAAAAGAAACCCCCGGCGCGGGAAAAATCAAAAGAAATGGAGGTATGAGGAATGTATTTCACCGTGGAAGAAGAAAACCTGATCTGTCTGTACCACAACGCCGACCGCCGCAAGACGGCGGCAAATCTCCGGGCAGCTTTGCCGGACATGGACAAGGAAATGGCAGCGCTGGCCTGCCAGACCGCCGATAAGTTGGACACCATGAGTGACGCCGACTTTGCGGCGCAGCGGTTCCACTTCACAGACGAATAAGCAAAACGCCGGGTGCGGGGGCTGTCAAAGCCTCTGCGTCCGGCGCTTCTTTTTTTGTCCATTTTCCCGCATTTAGAACCCCGTTTTGAGGGGAACAGGATAACTTTATCCACCTGCCTGCCGACCATGCGGAAAAACCCTTGATTTCCGTGGACTTTTACCGCCTTAAATGCGTAGACAGGAGGTATCTTTTCCGCTGGCGTTCCGCCTCTTTCTTCCGGCGCACCTGCACCGCACAATCCGGGCAGTATTTGGCCCGGTTGGAGTTGGGCGTAAACGCCGCCCCGCAGACGGCGCAGCGTTTGATCTCGTCCCGGCCTTTGGTGATCTCGGCGCACAGGGCCGCGTCCAACGGCAGGACGGCTACCTTGAACCACCGGCACAGCAGCGAATAGGAAATACTCTGCACACAGACACATTCCTCCCCATCGTCCAGCAGGAGGCAGTTTCCGTTACAGTAGTTGCAGCACTCATGGGTGAGCCTGCGTGCCTTGCGGTATTGGGGGTAACTCATTCTCGGTATGTTCATCGTTCCTGCGTATGCTCCTTTCCCGGCGCTGTCCGCAAAATGCTGTCTATATTCTGTTTGACAATGCCGTATTCTTTCAATTTCTGTTTTGCTTCGCTGTACTGTGCGGACAGCCGTTCCCGTTCTGCGTCCAGCTTTTTATACTCGGTTTTGAGGGCGTACAGGTTGGGGAGCTTTGTGACCCCGGCCTCTTTGAGCGTCTTTGCCGCCGCCTCATACAAGATCAGTTGGCTTTCATGCTGCCGCCGGAACGCGGCCTTGTCTTTGGCGTTTCGCAGTTCCAGCGCCACAGGCCGGAGCTGCTTGTAGGCGGAGAGGTTTTTTATCAGCAGCGCCATATCCCCAAGGCGGCGTTCCGCGTCTTTCAGGGCGGAGGCCGCCGCGTCGTTTGCCGCGCTGATCTCGGCCAGCCTGCTTTCCAAGCCCTCGTAGCTGTCAATCTGGTGTTCTGTGATGAAGTTTAAGGAATTGGCGGCCTGCTTCAAGTTGTGCAGCTTCGCCCACCGCGCATAGCCCGCCGACTGCTGGGCCTTGATACTGTCCTCCAAGGCGATCCGCAGGGAGATTTCCCCGGCGCTTCTTCTGCGCGGCCCCCGGTCAATGGCAATGCCCTTGATCCGCTGGGTGATCCGTTCCTCGGTGTAATCCTCCCCCAAGGTCTTGCAGCGGGTGAAGCGTTCCTGTCCGGGAGCGCGGAATGAAATAAACTTGCCCTGTTTGACTTCATAGCCCTGCGCCTCCATGAGCCGCAGAAAACTATCAAAGTCTTTGGCCTGCGGGATGGCCGCGTCAATGGCAAGTTTCAGTTTTGCTTTCCAGCTCTTGCCCTTTTTCTGTGCGTCCCACTCGGCATAGGTTTTGCCCTTGTCTTTGCCGGGCTTTACCACAGACAGGCCGTGTTCCTTGCACAGCCGGTCGCTGGTTCGCCGGATAAAGGCGTAGCTTTGGCGGTTGGAAATGTACTTGCGCTGGTTCGCCATATCCACGGCGCAGAAAATGATGTGGTTATGCAGATGGCCCTTGTCGATGTGGGTGGTAATCACATAGGGGTATTTGCCTTGCAACACTTCATCGGCAAGCTGCCGCCCGATCTCATGGGCCTGCTCCGCCGTGGTTTCCCCCGGTTCAAAGGCTTGTATCAGGTGGTGGGCCAGATTGTTGCCCTTTTGGTACGCCTGATCTAACAGCATTTGAAATTCAATATCCGCTGTTTCATAGGAACAGCCATAGGAAGAAACGAACAGCTTTTCATCGGTCTTGTCCGGGTTCTCGATGTAGTCCAGCGCCTTTTTCAGCGTTGACTTGATAGGATGGATCTTTGTAACTGCCATATCTGTGCCAGCGCCCCCTTGATGTCCTCCAAGTCCTGCGCGTACACAGTCCCGGTACTGTTGATACGCCTTGCAATCTGGTTGATGTTGACGCCAATTTTTTGCAGCTCTGCGGTCTGCGCCCGGACAGGGCCGGTGTCGATATGGACGATATAGCCGTCAATCAGCATTTTCCGGGCGTAGGCAGAAAAGTTCTTTGTGCCAAGCTGGGCCATCTTCTGCTGGATCAGCGCCCGTTCCTCCGGCGTTACCGGGACGCGCAGCACAAACTTCCGTTTTCGGTTTGCCACTTTCGCACCTCCATTCATTCAGGGGTTTGGGGACTTCCCCAAGATACAAACGGGAAGCCGTTTGCCGGGAGTGTGGCTACACTCCCTATGCTTGCTGTCTTTGTTCTTCTTCCCCTAAAAAGCGTTCTGACCCCAAGGAAATACCCGCAAAATCCCTGTTTTCCCGAAAACCGCACAAAAAAAGAAGGGCGCAGCCTTGCGTCCTCCCAAAAACAAAACAGAGGGTTGTCATGCACCCTCCGTTTCGTCATTCTTCTGTTGAATTTGAATGGCCCCGTCAATCGCGCCCTCGATGACCGGCAGAAATTCTTCCGGGCAGAGTTTCAGCTTGTGGCTGACCCGCTGCCGCTGTGCGCTTTCCTCCCGCATGATCTCCGGGTTAAAATACCGTTCCACGGGAAGCCCGCAGATTTTGATAAGCTGTATGATAACCGGCAGGCTGGGAATCGTGCCGTCATTTTCGATGTTGGCAAGATAGCGCCAGTCGATATTGACCTGTTCCGCCAGCGTCTTACGCGATAACTGCTTGACTTTCCGCGCCGCTTTTACATCCGCGCCGAAAGTTTCAAATCCGGGACAATCTTTGATATTTGCCATATAGCACCACCCATCTACATTGTATATTTCATATTTTCTCAATGGAATGTTGCTATATGCAGGAAGATTAAACTTTATAATTCATATTTTGTGCCTTGTACGGAAAAGCGGGCTATCCTATAATAAAGAAAAAGCACTTTTTTGAAAAAATCCGTCCGCTGTAACATTTCGCGGACATTTGGGGTTTACAATGGCCTTATCAAATATGGAGGTGATACAACTATGACATGGCCTTTTGAGAATGACACCAGCGCCATTGTAAAAAAATTAGCAGATCGAAGCATGAAAGCGGATAAAAGACGCAATGCGTTTATTATCATAACGATTGCTTTTGCAGTTAGTTTAGGTTTTTATACAAGGGCATAATTATAAAACACAACAAAACCGAGCCAACCTACACTAAAACGTCGCTATTTCTTTGTGAAAAGCGACGTTTTTTTATGGCCCGGACTGAGAAAGGAGTGGTGACAACCATATAATCTAAAAAAGAAAGGGGGAAGTTTTTTCGTTAGCCAGGCTGAGAGATCTGGCTTTTTTTCATTTCAAAACAAGGAGGTTAGCGAATGGCAGATGACAAACTGAAAGCAGGCCCGGAGTCCCCTGGCGAGGGCTCTGTTGGGGATGCTCAAACTGTGACGAGGCCCCCTGCCCCGGAAGCGGTAGAGGGGCCTGCTGCTGGCACCGGCCCGGTACGCCAGCCGGAACAGTCTGTTACCCCTGGAATGGGCGGAGATGTTCCAACCCAGCCTACGCCGCAGGTTGAAGCTGATAAGGTGGAAAAATCCCCCGACCAGGATAAAAAAGTGGAACCGGAGGAAAAGACGGCAAAACGCCGGGGCCGTCCCCCCAAGGAGCAGGATTCTCCCCAGGGGGACAAACCGGAAAAGGGGCCGGGGCCCCGCACAGGCCGCCCGGCCAAGGCTGATAAGGCGGCCCGTGACAAGTCCCCGTCCCCAGCTCTGGACAAAGTGTCCAGAGGTAAGGAACAAGAGCTTACCCCCGCCCAGCGCGGAGGAAAAACACGCCGGGAACGCAATCAAAATGTGAAAGATTTTTTGGCGGGCAAGCGTGAAACTCCCTTTGCCGACGGTAAGCAGCCGCCTAAATCCACTAAGGCCGCCCCGGTCAAGGAGGCGGAGGCCCCCGCCCCGGAGATTAAGCTGCCGCCCACGCCGGAGGTGCCGCCCCGCCCGGTGGAGCAGGGAAAAATCGTCTATTTGAAGCTGTCAGAGCTTCATCCATTCCATACCTTGCGGGATCACCCCTTTAAGGTGCAGGACGATAAGGCGATGGACGATCTGGTGGGGACAATCAAAGAACACGGCATTATGACCCCCGCCACCGTCCGCCCGGAAAAGGACGGCAAGGGCTATGAGATTATCGCGGGCCACCGCCGCTGTCATGGCGGTGAGCGGGCTGGCCTGGATGAAATTCCCTGCATTGTCCGTGAGATGACCGATCTTGAGGCTGTCCGTGAAATGAAGAACAGCAACAAGCAGCGGGGCGACCCTCTCCCCAGCGAATTGGCAAAGCTCCTGGATTTGGAGCTGGAGGCCATCAAGCGCCAGGGGGCCCGGCCCAAAAATGACAAGGAGGCGGAGGCCCTGGGTAAGCTCTCGGTGGAGATCGTGGGCAAGGAGCACGATATGAACTATAAAAAGGTGCTCCGCTATGTTCGCCTTAACCATCTTGTCCCGGAGCTTCTGGAAAAGGTGGACGCAAAAAGCATGGGCTTTATGCCTGCTGTGGAGCTGTCGTACATCAAGCCGGAAAACCAGCGGCTGATTGCCGTGTCCATTGACGGGGAGGTGGCGTCCCCCTCGGTCAAGCAGGCAAAGCGGCTCCGGGAGCTTGACCAGGAGGGCCTGCTCAACGGCGATGTCATTGACGGCATTTTGAGCGAAGAAAAAAGGGAGGTTGACAACGTGATCATCAGTACCGACGAACTCAATAAGTATTTCGGCAAGGAGGTCACTCCTGCCAAAATGAAAGCACAGATTATAGCCCTGCTGGACGAGTGGAAAGAGAAACAGCCGCCCGAACTGGCAAAGCCGGAGAAGAAAAACGAGCTCGACAAGTGACCGGGCCCCGCTTCTGGACACTTTGTCCAGAGGTACGCGCCCTGCGCTTGGGGTGGGCTCTGCGGTGATATATCCCCCGTCGCCGGGGTTTATGCTGCACAGCCGGAAGTGGGCTGTCAAGGGGCGGAACGCCCGCCGCTTGCGGCGGCCTGCCCTTTACGGCCTGCCCCGGCTGTGCTATTTCCGGCAAGCGGCGGGGGTATATCCTCCAGAGCCGCCCCCTTTCCCTGGATAGGGAAA
>ERZ834722.1175-NODE-1175-length-25908-cov-52.552276_pt1 | contig 25908 bp, 40 predicted proteins | sample MGYA00519576_ERZ834722 | MGnify/ENA primary metagenome ERZ834722 (study PRJEB31850, sample SAMEA3708759) | human gut metagenome | biome: human gut; feature: human-associated habitat; material: faeces | place: China | collected 2014 ...
AAAAAGAGATTAGATGCAGAAATGGCACAAATGCGATTATCTGATTTTATGCCGGGGGTGATGCCATGATTCAGATGAGCATTTTTGACATTATACGTGAACCGATACGAATTACAAAGCCTATAAGGCTGATAGAACTGTTTGCCGGATATGGTTCGCAGGCAATGGCACTGGAAAGAATCGGCGCAAAATTTGAGCATTACAGAGTTGTTGAGTTTGATAAGTATGCTGTAGCAAGCTACAATGCGGTGCATGGCACAGATTTTCCTACAATGGACATAACAAAGGTTCATGCGGATGATTTGAATATCTGCGATACTGAAGCCTTCACTTACTTACTTACTTACTCGTTTCCATGCACCGATTTATCGGTTGCCGGGAAACAAGCAGGCATGAAAAAAGGTAGTGGCACAAGGTCCGGTCTTTTGTGGGAAGTGGAGCGTATTCTGAAAGAGATAATAGATGGTGGCGGTGAGTTACCGCAGATTTTGTTCATGGAAAACGTGCCACAAGTCCATGCCGATGCAAACATGGTAGATTTTCAAAACTGGATCGATTTTCTGACAAGTCTTGGATATGTAAGTTACTGGAAGGACTTAAACGCAAAGAACTACGGAGTGGCACAGAACCGTGAAAGATGCTTCATGTTTTCATTTTTGGGAGAATATAACTACCATTTCCCACAGCCGATACCGTTGAAAAAGAAGTTGAAAGATTACCTTGAAGATAATGTTGACGAGAAGTATTACATCAAAAATGAAAAGGCTGAAAAGCTAATAAAACAGCTTATTGACAACGGAACGCTGCCACAGCACAATCCTAAGAGCAGAACAGAGCATAGCAGACTTGCATTGACGGAACAATCTGCAATCCACAACAGAGAGAAATTGCAAACTGCATCACTGCAAGATATGACGCAGGAATCAGAAACTTGCGGTCAGAAGGAAACTGTGTTGTTGAAAGCGGTTGATTTGTCAATTAACAATCCAAAAGAAAAGATTATTGCTAATTGCATTTTGTCTCATATTTCAAAAGATGGAAATACAATAGGAAAATATGCATCATTAAATACAGGAGTGGTTGAATGCAAGAAGTTAAAGTTATAGGTTCACTTGAAAGCAAATTTGAAAGCACTAACAGAATTTATGATGTGGGGGGGTGTAGTCCAACATTGAGTACAATGCAAGGTGGAAATCAAGAACCAAAAATTCTTGAAAGTCAGATAGTTGCCATGTGTGGCAGAAATCCTGATAACCCATCAGACAGAACAGCTGGAAGTCCGACAGAACAGAGATTAGAGCCGAATGCACAAGGAATGTGCAATTCACTTACCACGGCGCAGAAAGATAATATGGTTCTGATTAAACAGGCTACGAAAAGCGGTTCTATTGAATGTGAAGTTGGTGGATGCTTCGATGCAAGTTACCCGGAAAGTCAAACAAGAAGAGGAAGAGTACAAGATAACGGCAATACGTGTCCAACGCTAACCGCACAAAATCAAGATATTGTACGGATTGAAAAGGGAGGTCAGATTTCTAACGATGGTTCGCAGTGCGGTACGGCAATCTCTGATAATGACATAGAATCTAATCTTGTAGCCGGCACACATGGGTATGCAAATAGCCATACTGCCACACAGTACCGTATCCGAAAGCTGACACCGAGAGAATGCGGACGTCTGATGGGAGTATCTGATGAAGATATCTCCAAGATGGCAGCGGTCAACAGCAACACACAGCTTTACAAGCAGTTTGGTAACAGCATCGTGGTGGATGTGATGTGTGCAATGTTCAAAAACTTAAATATTGAGCAAGTAAGTGAAACCAGGAACTAAAAAATTTGAGTTTCTATTTGAGTTGTTTTAAATAAGTTAAATTAGGATTTAGCAAAGGAGTTAAGCGAGAAATGTGGTCACACGATGAACAGAAAGAAATAAATGACAGCTACGCTGTTATGGCAAGAATAACGTGTAAATATTGCGGAGCAGTAGTACACAAATATGTGGAAAGCCATTATACAGGCGGTTCCAAGTGTGTGATATTGGCAAAGTACTGTAGATTTTGCGGTAATGCTCTTAGGATTTAGTGGAGGAATGCTATGGATAATGAGATTATTTCCTTCGATTTGGTAAGAATCGAGCGAGGAAGAGAAAAGCTTTGCAAATGCGATCCACCTCATTACGAGATTGATACGGTAAACCGGATCGTAAGTTGTCAGGATTGCGGTGCTACGGTAGATGCCTTTGATGCTCTGCTTACGCTGGCGAGGCGGTATGAGCTGGTGGAGGATGCACAGCGGAAAATGCTATCTAAAGCTAAGATATACGGAGAAATGGCAGATGCGGAATTCAAGCGGATGAGGAGGAATAAAACATTCCGGGACATGGACGAGAATCGCAGAAAAGGGTTATATCCTATATGTCCTAAATGCTCAGAAGTGATTGATCCGGTAGATATCCGGCACTGGACAGCACATCTGGAGTAAACTGAAATATTAAGATTTATGGAGGCATTTGTATGAGAAAAATACATGAATGTGCAGAAGATATAAAAAATATTTTAAATGATGCAGAACGAACCGAAGAGGTTGACGGAGATATGTTATGTAGTATTAATGAGTTGGTGGATGAAATTTTATCAATATATTGTTTAGAAAAACAACAAAGAAAAATGGCTATAGCTGAAGAAAATGAGATTCTTTCAGAAGAGGCTAAAAAAGCAGGATGGAAGTCTGGTGTTATGAACATCTAAACTGAAATATCGGAAAAATTGTGTAACGAAAGGAGAGATAGGCATGTTAAGTAAAATGAACGATCTGATGGGCGGATATACCGTTATAGTTACCACCAAGCAGGTCCAACGGCGCAGACACAAAAAGAAGCGCATCAATAAAAAGTGGATTAAGCGGTATGGATACATCACCAAGGATTGGCAAAAACGCGGAGAAACGGTTGTAGATCAGGTACATATGACCATGTATATGAATCAGGCAACATATAATGATCTGATTATTGCTCTGAAGAATAGGTAAAAGAAAGGAGATAGGCCTATGCCAAGACCCAAGAAAGAAGGTAAGAAGAACATCCGGAAAGATATCAGCATGGATCCGGAGCAGTACGAGAGATTAATTGATTACTGCCGGCAGCAGGACAGACCTATCTCCTGGGTGATCCGGCAAGCGCTGGACAATTATTTACCGGCATAGAGCCGGAGAACCTTGAAAACTGAATATGGTTGGTGGTATAGTATTCTCAATATCAGGGAGGTGCGAATGCATGGATAGAGAATTTACGCAGACGATTGAGACTTACGGGAATCCTTTTTCAGTGTCTTCTGGAAAAGAAGCGGAAGAAGCATTTAAGACAGTCGGAATCGTTGTAAGAGCCAAAATCGAGCGGCTTTGCAATGAAAGAAGGTATGAAGAAGCAAAGGAACTTGAAAAAGCATTGATAACTATTAACAATGCAGATTATAACCACTAACCATAATCGGTCGGTGGTTTTTTTGTTGGGTAAATATGGGTAATACTACGTATTATTACACAATAAAACTGTGCATGTGTACCGCAAGACATTTGCATCCGTCCTTTATCGTAAGACAGGGGATGTATTGCTGGTAAGTAAATTGCTGGGTCATGCAAAGCCTGACATGACGGTCCAGTACTATCTTGTGGATGATATAGAGGAGATGCAGCACAAATACAATAGAGTAGCATAATAGGAGAATGGCTTATGATTTGACAAAAACGAAGTAATATGCTATATTCTAATCAGTCTCACAGCGTAGATGGTCGTTGTGATGGTTCCGCTGCCGATTCTGGCGGGCACGGGTTGAAATAGTTTTTCTGTTTCAAAATAGAAGAGAGAGGATAAAACCTCTCTCTTGCTTTTTTATAACACCATTTCTGCAATTCCAACCAATTTCCCGGTAGGTCTTCCGATTTCATCTCCATTGTTATAAATTCTTACAAATAACTTTTTGTTTTTGGAATCAGATATTAACTCATGGTCTGTATAAATAACTCTTCCAAATTCTATGCCTTTTGTTCCGTCTTGCAAATTAACAATATGCACGGTTTCCGAATCGTAAATAATAATGTTTATTTCGTCTGGCTCTGCTCTGCCTGTGTAAGGATTACAATAAATGCAATTGCTTCCATCCTCCATGTAACATAAATACATTTTTGCTAATTCTTTCATAATTTCCACCTTTTAACCTTTCGTTTGTAAATTTGCTTCAATGCAATCAATGATAAATTGATTTAGGCTCTTCCCTGATGCTTCCGCAGCGGATCTGTACTCCTCTTTCTTTCCTTTCGGAATACGAATCCTGATTTCATCCAGTGTTGACAGATATTTTTTTGCATATCCAAGTTGCTTTTGCGATACTGCCATGTCATCAACTCCTTTCAATGAGTATAATAGCACATTCCTATTGCTATGGGAACATATAAAATGCACAAAAATATGGGAACATATTTGTATAATTTGACAATTGAAACTATGGGAACATAGTTATATAATAGCATCATAAGGAACAGCAAACAACCACTTGAAAGGATGGGTAAAAGATATGAAAGTTAAAGATTATTTGAAAAGCAATACAAATAAAATAGCATACACAATTAAAGATAGTAAAAAAAGTTATTTATGCAATATTTTTGAAGCAAATAGTTATTTTGGAAATAATGATATAAAAAAGATAGCATACAAATACAATAATGAGCAATTACCTATTTTGTATTTGCAATAAAGACCAACCGAGCCGGGGCGGTTTCCCCGGCAGAAAGCGAGGAAAAAATGACGAAAGCAAATAAGGAGATTTTACAGACATACCGCAAATTACAGCATGAATTCGATGAATCCATATCGTGGTCTGACTGGGTAGGAAGAAGATGCCGCGTACTGGCAGAAACATCACCGAACGTATCTTGCAAAGTATTCAATAGGCTTGCAAATAGTATATGCAAATAGGGAGAGCATAACGCTCTCTCTATTTTTCTGCAATCATTCTGTTGATCTCCTGGCAGTCCTCCTGCGCTTGCTGATAGAGCGTGTAAGCTGTGTCAGCTTTTATTGCGGATCCTGCCTTTTCTGCTAGAATCCGATAGTCATTCATCTTTTGAGCGCATCCATACTGCGCATACTCCAGTAATTTCTGTTTGTCCATATCTTTCTCCTTTGGTGGTCGGTTATCTGTTGCAATAAAATCATAGGTCTTTTTGTCGGATGATGTCAAAAGGTTTTCAGCGCAACTTCCGACTATTATTTTAGATATGTGCTGTCAAGTGAAAAAATAACGGTTGTTGTTGAAAAGTAATAACGTATGTTATATAATTAATGTATAATAGATTGTTTATGGAGTAGCTTATGAAGATTATCGAAAAGAATATCAAAGAGTTAATTCCATATGAGAAGAACCCACGGAAGAACGATAAATCCGTGGATAAAGTTGCGAAGAGCATTGACCAGTTTGGATTCCGTGTGCCTGTGGTGATAGATAAGGACAATGTCATCGTCTGCGGGCATACTCGGTACAAGGCAGCGCAGAAGCTACACCTTGCATCTATTCCGTGTGTGGTGGCTGATGATCTGACGGATGAGCAGATAAAAGCATACCGACTGGCAGACAACAAGGTAAGCGAGGATTCCGAGTGGGATATGGATTTATTACACGGAGAACTTGCGGATATTATCGACATAGACATGACAGAATTTGGATTTGATGTTCCTAATCTAGAAGAAGAGCCGGAAGAGCCTGAGTATTACGGTGCAGAGCGTGAGCGCACGTTTGAAGCGTACAATTTGTACGATGTGGATAGTGGAAGACTGACATTTTACTGGCAGATGCCGGTGCTAAAGAAGTGTAAGCACATCCCTACTGACCTAATCAGTTTCAACTATGCAAAGACATCTCAAGAGTTCAGCAAAGGTATTCATTTCTACATTGACGATTACCAATTTGAAAGAATATGGAACGCTCCCCATGATTACATGGACATTCTTAAGCAATTCGACTGTGTCTTTACACCTGACTTCTCTCTGTATACCGAGATGCCACTGCCGATGCAGATTTGGAATGTATACCGCAGTAAGCTGATAGGGCAGATTATGCAGGACTACGGCATGAATGTGATACCTACACTGCAATGGTGCGGAGAAAACTCTTTCGACTTTGCTTTTGACGGAATAGAACCGGGCGGTACGGTGTCTGTATCCACTATCGGGGTAAAGCGTGACGAGGAAGCAAGCAAAATATGGGTAGCCGGCATGGATGCGGCTATGGAGCGGTTGAAACCGTCAGCAGTAGTTGTGTATGGCGGTGACATTGGATATTATTTTGGTGATTGCAAGGTGGTTTACATCAAGAACCATAATGCGGAAAGGATAAGCCATGAAGTATAATTTACAATTCTTTGGTGGCAGAGGTGCCAGCGCAGGGACAACCGGCGGAAGAAAAGCCAAATTAGGTGATTTTTTTAAACCTAAAGGCAATAATACTGATTCTCTTGATTCTGAAAAGATAAAAAGAGCAAATAACGCATCTGTAATGGATATGGGAGATATAATCAATCGTACATATCAGAGGGGAAAAGAAGAAATTTCTACAATGGAGTTTTCCGATGCAGAGAAAAAAGATGCTGTATTAAAACTCAAGGAATTATCAAATAATGCTTTAGACAGTGCGGCGAAAGCTGTTAATCCTTATGTATCTGGTAGATCAAGATTAAGCAGATCACAAATGACTGGTAGTGCGGCAGATAAAGCATCATCTGATAGGGGTAAAATAGATAGTTACATGAACAGCTTGCGGCAAAGATCTAAAGAGAATGCAAAGAAAAAAGCAAACGTCAGCTTAGCACAGCAATTACAAAGAGCGCAAGCAGAGGGAAGAATGGAAATAACGATAAATGGAAAGCGTTATTATAGAAAATCAAAACGTGGTAGTAATTGGTATGCGTAAGGGGTGAGTAACTATTGACACGAGAGCAGAACTTAATACCGGGCGGATATAAGCTATCAGTCGAAGAACAGTCGATGGGCGGTAAGCGGTCGGGAGAGGTCAGAAGACAGAAAAAGACCATGTCTGCTCTTGCAACGATGATGGTCAATGCACAGCTTCAAGGTAAGACCAAAGATACCATAAAAAAACAATTCGGCTTGTCTGATGACGATGATATTACCATTGCCAGTGCCATGATGGCGGGGCAGATGCAGTCCGCCATGAAAGGTGACAGCAAGGCATTTAATGCTATCTCCGCTCTTATCAAGGAGCAGGAAGACAAGGAAGCCAAGGCAGAAGCAGAGCGCATTGCAAAACTTAATCAGCATTACCATTTAGACCTTGACATGATACCCGACAACTTTCACGCGGTGATCCGTGACATCCGCAACGAGAAGCACCAGGAATATGTGTTCAAGGGTGGGAGAGGTGGAACAAAGTCCTCTGACATTGCGCAGATCATCATAGAATTGATGCGCAACAACCATGACGTCCATGCTGTGGTATGTCGTAAGGTTGGAAACACACTAAAGGATTCTGTCTACAGTAAGATCAAATGGGCTATTGGAAAACAGGGATTCACCGAGGAATTTGATGCACACAAGTCACCACTGGAGATTACTCTTAAAGCCACTGGCCAGAAGATATACTTCCGTGGTGCGGACGAGCCGGAGAAGATTAAGTCTATCTCCCCGGAGTTTGGATATATTGCTATCCTGTGGTTTGAAGAACTGGACCAGTTTGCAGGACCCGAAGAAATCCGTAACATCACCCAGTCTGCCATCCGTGGCGGTGACAAAGCGTGGATATTTAAATCATTCAATCCACCCAAGCCTGCGAATAACTGGGCGAATAAATATGTCTTAGAACCCAAGGACAACATGATCGTGCACCACTCCACCTACTTAGATGTGCCTATGGAATGGTTGGGGCAACCGTTCATTGACGAAGCGGAGCATTTGAAAGAGGTAAACCCGGATGCATACGACAATGAATACATGGGAATTTCAAACGGCAACGGTGGCAACGTGTTTGAATATTTGGAGATCAGGGAGATCACAGACGAAGAGATTCGCACGTTTGATAGAATCTATCAGGGACAGGACTGGGGATGGTTCCCAGATCCGGCAGCGTTCATTCGGCTGGCATACAATCCGGCACAGGAATGCATATACATGATAGATGAGCATTATGTCAATAAGACCACAAATGCGGACAATGCAAAGTGGATCATTGACAAAGGGTACAATGATTATGCGATCACTTGTGATTCTGCGGAGAAAAAATCTACCAACGATTACAAAGATGCCGGTCTCCCTGCCAAGAATGCAATCAAAGGCCCTGGATCTGTGGAATACGGAATGAAGTGGCTGCAAGGGCGAAAGATTGTAATTGACCCACGAAGGACTCCGAATGCATACAAGGAATTTACGGAATATGAATACGAGCGGGACAAGGACGGAGAAATAATCAGCGGTTATCCCGATGAGAATAACCACTTGATAGATGCAACGAGATATGCTCTTGAAAGATTCTGCAACAAGCGAGGTACGAGCGCATAATGGGACTGATTCAGACTATAAAAGGATGGGTAAATATGCTATTAAAGAGAAAAGCGGAAGATGAATTCCTGGTGGATGCTATCAACACAGACACGATGGACAAATTTATCAAGCAGTGTGTGCAGATCTATCAGGGTAAGCCGGAATGGTTGGATGATAAAGACCATGTCAAAACTATCAACTTTGCGAAGTCTATCTGCTCCGAGGTTGCGCGACTGGCCACTCTCGCAATTGGGATCACGGTTGATGGCTCTGCACGGGCGGACTGGCTGCAACAGCAGATTGAGAATGTGTATTTTAACCTCCGACACTGGGTAGAATATGGCTGCGTGTACGGCACAGTGATCCTTAAGCCTAACGGCACAGGGATTGACCTGTTCACACCGGACAGATTTTTGGTGACGGAATGCGTAAATGATAAAATAACTGGTGTTATCTTCTATTTTTCCGAAAAAGTTAAAAAGGATCTGTGGTACACCCGACTGGAATATCACAGATTTGCCGATGATGGCTCTTATCTGATTGACAATGTGTGTTATGAGGGAAAGAGCAAGGACGATACATACAAAAAGGTTGATATCTCCGAGACACCGTGGAATGGATTGCTTGAAAGTGCTGTGATAGGTGGTATAGAACAGTCTTTGTATGGTGTTCTGCGCACTCCTCAAGCAAATAATATCGACATCAGTAGTCCGCTGTCCATGCCTATCTTCGCGGAAGCTATCGAGGAACTGAAAGACCTTGATATTGCTTATAGCCGAAACAGCAAGGAGATCATGGACAGCAAGCGCACAGTGTTGATGGATTCTGACAAGCTGTTCCCATTCCAGTCTTCAAAGTTATTTAGACTTGATCCCACAATTGCCGCAGGCAGGATGAAAGAAAAGATGGGGATGCCGAATTATGTCAAGATTGTAGAGGGCAATGGCTCAGATGATTTCTACCAGGAGATCAATCCCACACTGCAGACACAGACCAGACTGGATGGAATCAATGCTATTCTGTCACAGATCGGATATAAGATTGGATTCAGTAATGGATATTTTGTATTTAATCAGAAGTCCGGCATGGTTACCGCCACGCAGGTAGAATCAGATGATCGCAGGACAATCCAGTTTATCAAGGATGTCCGTGACAAATTAGAGGACTGTTTGGATGATACCATCTATGCATTGGATGTGATGGCTACGCTTTACGGACTGGCTCCGGCCGGAACATATGAAGTAACATATGACTTCGGAGACATTACATATAATCGAGAAGAAGACCGCCTGCGGTGGTGGCAATATGTTCAAGCGGGCAAAGTTCCTGCATGGATGTTTTTTGTAAAATTTGAGGGCATGAGCGAGGAAGAAGCCAAGGCTATGGTGGATGAAGCCCAGCCCAAGGAAGAAATGCTGTTTCCAGAGTAACTTGATTGCTCTTTTACCATTTAAGCATGAGATAGAACACAAATAACTTATCATCTTCTGCATTTGCGCTGACCGAGAAGTGAAAGAATAAGCGGTTATAGCCTCCTTTCTACTAAAATTGCCCGAGGTGGGAAAATACGTTGCACCCACACACCCTATGGGTTAAAAGAGATCATGCAGAATGCGACGGCAGGCGGGCATTAACAAGATTAAAATTAGGGGTGATAGAGTGGCACATGACAAGAATTACTATGCATCAGAATTTCATAAGTACTCTATACACCGGACAGAAAAGGGTATTCGGATAGATATTAACTTCCAGCCATTGGGAGCGGCTCTTGACCGGGCACAGCTTGCGCTGGACAACCAGGTATGGCACGATATGCAGCGGCATATGCCACGGAGAGACGGGGAGTTGATCCGTAGAACCAACGCTTTGAATGAAGTATCTGCCGGATCGGGTGAAGTCCATGTGTATGATCCTACTCTTCCGTATGCGCATTATATGTACATGGGCGAGAAATACATTGACCCGGTGTGGCGGGTTGGCGGCTTTTACGGTATATTGTCGGATAAAGAGGGACAATGGTGGAGCCGCAAGGGTGTAACCAAGATTCCAAGCGGAGAACCGCTGAACTATACAAACCCTGAAGCAATCTCCTTGTGGGATGTGGAAGCCATTGAGAGATACGGTGATGACTGGGTGGAAGTAGTCAGACGGGTATTAGAGGGGAGTGACTTGAATAATTGATAACTCCTGAATATTTGAATGAGGTGATCCAAGGGGTAGAACTGGCGGTCAATCGTCTGAACAACCAGTTGCTGAAAGAGGTTGTAAAAAAGATCGTAGAAGCCTTTTACACTGGCAAAGACATATTGATGCCGTCTACCATCCATAAATTGCATCAGATTGTGCAGAGCGGATACACATTTGACGAGATCCGCAAGACCATAGAGGATGCGCTGCCGGACATATCTTCAGAGATACATAAGGCATTTTTGGAATCTGCCAATACCATAGCAGCATACAACTATGAGTTTTCCAAACTGATGATCCATGAGTACAACATCAACCAGGAGATGCCGGAATATACTTTTGAGAACATTCCGCGGTCTGCCAAGGATCTGAACATGACCCGGATGGAGATCATGAAATTGGAAAACGCATACAAGCGCACAAACGGCACTGTCAGAAATCTGACCAAGACCACTGCGATATCTGTGCAGAATGAATATATACAAGCTTGTGACGATGCTTTTATGAAAGCACAGGCGGGAGTGCCGGTACAGCAAGCTGTCAATGAGGTTGTGGAAAAGCTTGCTAAACAAGGAATCACGACAGTAGAATATCCCACCGGGCACACAGATAAGATTGATGTTGCTATTGCAAGGGCGGTCCGCACTGGAATCAACCAGGCAAACAGCGAGATCATTCTTACCCGCTGCTCAGAAATGGGAATCCAGTATGTAAAAGTCAGTCAGCATTTGGGAGCGAGAGTTACCAAACATGATGACTACACAAACCATTCATGGTGGCAAGGCAAGATATACTCTCTTGACTGGACAAAGGATGTGCTCATTAAAAATATGGCATCTGTGCCTTTACAAGACAAAGAATTCGGTTATTTGCAGGAGTTGAAACAGAAAATAATGGTAGAAAAGAAATATAACTACCCTGACTTTGTGGAGACTTGCGGATACGGTCAAATTGAGGGAATCATCGGTATAAACTGCCGCCATACGTTTCAAATGTGGCTTCCGGGAATCAATATCAATCATGATGAGCCGATTGACCCGAAAGAGAATGAAGAGCGGTATCGGCATGAGCAGGAACAGCGGGCTATGGAGCGGAGCATCCGCAGAATGAAAGGTGAGCGGAAAGCACTGCAGCAGATCCCACGGAATGAGGATACGGATGCAAAGATTGCACTCTTGACAGAAAAGATTAAAAAAGCTGTTGAGAAGTACCAGGAACATTGCAAAAAATACGGTCTGCCATATTATTCTGACAGACTGGGAATAGGGGTGATATAATGTACACATATTATAATCCGAATCCGAACGGAGCCACGGTCGGTGACTGCGTGGTCCGGGCACTGTGCAAGGCCTTTGACATGGACTGGGACAAGTGCTTTTCGGAACTGGTAGCGTATGCCTACTGGCTGAAAGATATGCCATCTGCCAACCGTGTATGGGGTAAACTGCTTGCAGACAAGGGATATCACCGTAAAATCTGTGATTGTGACTGTACGGTAGCGGAATTTGCCGAAGAGCACACGGACGGTATTTACGTCCTTGCATTGCAAGGCCATGTTGTCTGCGTGATTGACGGTGTGTACTATGATTCGTGGGATTCCGGGCGGGAAGTACCATTGTATTATTGGCAGAAAAAATTATAAAGGGGATACAAAAGATGACAGTTAAAGAGGTGTTAGACTTGATGAACAGCTATAGTGGATTAACGACAATCGCTGTGGTTGTTCTTGCAAGCTTGTTAGAGGTTTCTAAAATCAAAATCAATCCGTGGTCATGGATTGGCGGTCTTTTAAACAAAAATGTCATGTGCAAGGTGGATAAGATTGAAAAAAACCTTGCCGATGTCGAAAGAAAAGTGGGAGAAAGCACTGCTGTGTCATCGAGATACAGAATCCTTCGGTTTGATGATGAATTGTTGCACGAAGTAAAGCACACAAAAGAGCATTTCGACCAGATTCTGTATGATATAGATGTGTATGAAACATATTGCAACGAGCACCCGGATTTTAAGAATAACCTAGCTGTCATGGCAATCAAGCATATTAAAAACGTCTACCAAAAATGCAGCCGCGATAATTTGTTTCTGTAAAAGGGGATAAAAATTGAAAATCTGTGAATTTACAATGCCGGAGATCAGATATCTGCTGGCAGAATGTAATTTTACAGAAGATGAGCGCACTCTGTTTGATATGCGGTGCGTGGATGTACCACTGGAAGAATGTGCGGAGCGCATGAATGTGTCTCTCAGCACTGCTAAACGCTTAAATAAGCGCATAAAATGCAAAATTGATAAATTGTATATGTGACACTTTTTAGAGCCTTATATGAGCCATTTACGGTATCGTATTGGCTCTATTTTTGTGCAAAAATTTAAGTATGAAAAAAGGTTATAGCAATCTCTATTTATCCACGGATGATAGGGATATCATTGACGAACTGAATAGACTGGAGGAAAAGAACAATGCCGTATCCGCAGAACCCTTACATGAATTATCAGACCGGCTATCAGCAACAGGCTTTACCGATTATGCAATCGCAAGCATCCTATCCTGCTCCCTCATCTAGTGGGATTAACTGGGTGTCGGGGGAAAGCGGTGCGAAGTCATGGATCGTTGGCAGAGGGGAATCCGTATTACTGATGGACAGCGAGAGCCAGTGTTTTTACCTCAAATCAGCAGATGCAAGCGGTATGCCTTTGCCACTACGGGTATTTGATTACACAGAGCGCACGCAGAACGCTCCACAAGGCTCACAGAGCGTCTTAAATCAATCCAGTGATAATTTTATCACGCGGAACGAATTTGACGATCTTAAGGCAAAATATGAGGAGTTGGAAAAGCAAGTAAAATCATCCAACAAGCCTGCTGTCAGAAAGAAAGAGGTGACAGAGAATGAGTAACCCTTTATTCAATCAGCTTAATCAAAACAGCCCTATGTCTATGATCCAGCAGTTTAATCAATTCCGACAGCAGATGAAGGGAGTTGATCCCCAAAACATGGTAATGGATATGCTCCGGTCGGGAAAAATCAATCAGCAACAGCTTAACCAGGCGCAGCAGATGGCACAGCAGATGCAATATTTACTACGGCAATAAGTCGGGTCGACACGGCTTTAAGCAAATAAATCATAATCGGAGGAGATTATTATAATGACGGACGGATTATCAGCAAGTGATGTTGCTCTCTTACAGGGTAACAGAAACAGTAACGATGATGGTATGTGGGGCGGTAACGGTGCGTGGTGGATCGTTTTGTTCCTGATCTTCGGTTGGGGCAGAAATGGCTTCGGCTTTGGCGGTGGTTCGGGATCTGTAACAGACGGATATATTCTGACATCTGACTTCGCCAACATCGAGCGCAAGATTGATAGTGTCAACACCGGGATGTGCGATGGCTTTTACACACAGGCACAGCTTATCAATGGTGTAAACACCAACATCTTAACACAGGGCAATGCTACCAATATGGCAATGATGCAGGGATTCAATGGTTTGCAGACTCAGATCACAGATTGTTGCTGTCAGAACAGATACGATGCGCTGCAGAACGCTAATACCACCAACAATGCGATTCAGAGTGGCTTCTGCCAGACGAACTATAATAACTCTAACAACACTAGAGATATTATCGAAAGTCAGAACGCAGGAACCCGTGCAATTCTTGAAGCAATCCAGGCTAACAAGGTTGAAGCTCTCAATCAGCGTATTGCTGAGCAGAATCAGCAGATCAATTCCTTACAGCTTGCGGCATCTCAGAGTGCACAGAACCAGTACCTTGTAAACCAGTTGAGACCCAGTCCTACACCTGCATACGTGGTACAGAACCCGTACCATTGCTGTGGACAGACCTATGCTGGGTATTATAACGGTACCACAATTGCATAGCGAGTAATCGGAGCGCAAGGCTTATTCGGGAATAGGGTGTGCCTGCGGGTGCGCCCTTTTTCTGACAGAAAGAGGTGAATATTATGTTTTTAGGACGAGTAACGGGATGGACTTCTGTGGTTGGCCAGTATATCCCTTTTCAGACTGTAAAAAATACTAACAGTAAAATCACAAACAGCAACGGTCTTTTGTCTCTGCGGACTGGCGGCCTGTGGGATATTGATGCCGCACTTACACTGTCCGGGGTTGCCGGGAATGTTGTTGTGTCGGTACTGGCAGACGGTGTTGCTACTGGTACGACAGTAACAGCCACCACCACAGCGGCGGGATTTGTGACGGTGCCGATTGTAGATGCGATCAGAACCGTACTGGCGCAGTATCCTAATGTTGCGAATGTTGGTTTGCAGATTGATACTGCAGGTGTGACAGTAAGCGGCACTCTGCGTGTCGAGAATGTGAGGTGAGCATGATGAGACATGACAAGATGTTAGATGTAATTTGCGAGGAAATCGACAAGATTGCGGAAAAAGGGTTGACCACTGGAAATCTCGATACCGCATTCAAACTGATTGATATGTACAAGGATCTCAAGACTGTTGAGGGCATGGAAGAGTACGATGATGACCGATACAGCCAGGCAAGAGGACGGATGAGAGCAAAGAGAGACAGCATGGGAAGGTATTCTCGCAGATACGATGATGGCAACTCATATGATGACGGTGATTACTCTGAGAGAAGATACATGGACAGCAAGCGGATGTACCGAAATGACCATTCTATGGCCAGTAAGCAGAGCATGCTCGCAGATCTCGAGGACTTTATGGGAGACATGCACAACAAACTGAAGGAACTTAAGCGTGATGCCGACACACCGGAAGAGCGTGAGACCATTGACAAGTACATTAAGATGCTTGATAGAATGTAAAATCAGAAGAGAGCAGGTAAAACTGCTCTCTTTTTACGAGAAATAACATGCGATATAAAAACACTAGATATTTAATATTTACATAAAATAACAAGTGTGATAAAATTAAATCGCAGGCGTTCTTATATTCTTTCAGACCTCTCCTAAAGGCGAAAGCCCTGCATGGTAGTTTAATGGCAAAAACTGCACTATGGAAATGGTGCAATATCGGTTCGATTCCGATTCATGCGGTTCGGTCGGCAGACCTAAAATGACAAGCATACACAACAACATGGTCGATGGTTACAGACCTAAAACAACCTAATATGGAGGATTGTATGAAAACAGAGGAATTAAAAGCACAGGGATTAACTCAGGAGCAGATCAATTTTGTCATGGCCGAGAACGGCAAGGATATCGACAAGATTCAGAAGAAGCTGGACGATATGACTGTGGAGCGTGACAAGGAAAAAGGCAGGGCAGATACCGCGGAAGAGACCTTAAAAGGCTTTGACGGGGTTGATGTTGAAAAGCTGAACCAGTCCATTGCGGACTGGAAGAAAAAGGCAGAAGATGCAGAGAAAGATTATAAGCAGAAGATTGCTGACAGAGATTTTGATGATCTGCTGAAAGAAGCTATCAAATCTGCCAACGGTCTGAATGAAAAGGCTATCATGGGATGCCTTGACATTCCCACTCTGAAAGCATCCAAGAATCAGAAATCTGATATTGAAAGTGCTATTAAGGCTCTGTCAGAAGCTGAAGACAGCAAGATGCTGTTCAAGGCAGAGAATAGTGTTACTCCCCATTTTACAAGTGTAAATAAGGGAGGTAACAACGGCAGCGGTATCAAGTCCAAAGAAGATATCTATGCCACAGATCCTAAGACTGGAAAATTTATTTACGGTACAGCGGAAAGACAGAAATTAATTGCTGAAAACCCGCAGCTTTTCCAGTAAATCAATAACCGGTTCGCAATTTGAGCGGATTACTAACCAACAAAAACTATTGGAGGTATTTTTATGGCAAACATTACGACAGCCGCAGAAGAAAACCTGATTAAAAGCGAAAACCTTGTCACTGTTCGTCAGATTGATTTTGTTTCTCGTTTTGGCTATTCCATCAAAAAGCTGATGGAGCTGCTGGGAATTATGAGACTGATTCCTAAGCAGGCAGGAACAATGCTTAAGAGACATACTGTAACTGGTACCCTGCAGGACGGTACTGTTCCTGAGGGTGAAATCATTCCTCTGTCTAAGTATAGCACGGTTGATACCCCTATTGGGGAGATTGTTCTTGGAAAATGGAGAAAAGCCACTACCGCAGAAGCTATTTTGGATAAGGGGTATGAGCAGGCACACAATGAGACAACAGAAAAGATGCTCCAGGACATTCAGTCCGGCATCAGAAAAAATATTATTACATCCCTTACTATTGCTGGACAGCCCACTGCTACTGGTGTGGGAGCGCAGGCAGCTTTTGCTGATGCGTGGGGCAAACTTCAGAACATTTACGAAAATGACAATGTAGAAACTGTATTTTTCGTAAATGCGGAAGATGTCGCTGATTACCTTGGCAAGGCAAATATTACTGTACAGACTGCTTTCGGTTTCAATTATGTCGAGAACTTCCTGGGTCTTGGAACCGTGATCATGAACAGCAGTATTACCAAGAACACCTTTTTTGCCACTGCAAAAGAGAACATCGTAGGTTACTATGTTCCTGCCAACGAAAGTGATCTTGCAAAGGCATTCGCTTTCTACTCTGACGAGACTGGATTTATTGCGGTCCATGAATACGCAGATTACGACAGGCTGACCGCTGATGACACTGTTTTATCCGGAATTAAGATTTTCGCAGATAATGACAAGGGTGTCATCAAGGGAACCATTACGCAGGCGGCAGCGGCAAGCCTGGGGGAATAACAGGCTATAGCTTAAGCAGATACACAGCCGAAGATCTGAATGGCATGACGGTTGCTGAAATCAGATCTTTGGCTGATGAGTTGGGCTATAGCATAACTAAGACGAAGAAGGCAGACATTATTGACGAGTTTTTAGCACAACAGGGGTAAATCAGTATGTATGTAGACTATGAGTTTTACAAAACTTTATACGGCACTACTGTTGATGAGACGGTTTTTGATCGGCTCATTTGGAACGCTGAAAAGATTGTCAAGAATGCTGTGACGGGTGTTGATGGTAGATGCAAGCTTGATTTTGCATTCCCGGATGTGGCATACGATGCCGAAGCGGTCAAACGCTGTGAATGTGCATTAGTGGACATCATGGCAAAGATTGAAAAGGCAGAAACAGAAGCAGAGGGCAATAAGACAGTGAAATCAGTATCCGCAGGAAACGAAAGTATCTCTTATGATACTGGTAGTGGTCTGATAGGCAAGGTCTTGTCAGACAAATCTGCACAATCAAGACTATATGCGGATACCATCAACGAATACCTGAGAGGTACAAAAGACAAAAACGGAGTAAATCTTCTGTTTGGTGGAGCATATCCATTCTATTATACGGAGGTGTAACATGGAAATTGCAATTACAAGCATTGCGCAGCTATTAACTATTATCGGGATACTGGCATTCCTTGTTTCCTTAATTACACAAGTATTTAAAGGTGTAAGTTTTCTCTCCAAGATTCCGACCGACATTCTCGTGTTTGTATTGTCCATCGGACTGACTGTGATTGTATTTATCGCATATATGCAGTACATCCAGCAGGCTATCTTATGGTACATGATCCTTGCGGCTATCATGGCCGGATTCATCGTGGCATTTGTGGCTATGTACGGTTGGGAGAAATTCTCGGAACTGTGGAAAAGATTTAATAAAGAAGAGTAAAGAGGTAGGGTGCTATGTATTCCGATACAGTAACGATTTTCAACCGATATGAGAGCCGTTTGGGGGATATGTGGTACCCTACTGTTTTGCATGATGTAAATGTCATGGCAGACCGCTCTGCCATTGTACAGAAGTATGGGGAAGAGTCCAAGGACAATGCGGTTCTGAATGTTCGGTACGATGCAGGAGATATGATTGCCGGAAAAAGCTATCTTACTCCAAAAGCATGGGATAGACAGACAAATGATCTTCTGCCACAGACAATCACATTTACACCGGGTGAGAAATTCGATTTCTTTTATGTGGGGGAATGGACGGAAGATCCCATTGCGGATGATGACTATGAGAACGGATTTTACGATTACATGAACAGCACCTATGACGGTGTGTATGCTGTAACTTCCGTGTCGAAGTTGGGAGTTATACCGCATTTTGAGATCACGGGAAAGTAGGTGCATCATGGTAGAGAAAAAAGAAGAAGTAAGGTATGATCTTGACGGACAAGAAGTTGTCACTACTGCTCTGATGGACCTTATCAACCAATATCCGGGGTTATCTCCGGGAGATTCCATCGAATACGCTACACTTGGGGATTCCAAGGGGAAAGCGGTGTTCCCGTCAACAGGAAGTGCAATTCGGCAGGAAAAGACGGATGTGACTGGTCATGTGGAGCAGACCTGCGATTATCCGTTCATTGTGGTTTACCGGGCAAGCGGACTGTCAGAGAGCCGCAAGGCAAAAGTCAAGGAGTGGCTTGATAACCTTGGCAGATGGCTTGAGCGGCAGACCATAACGGTAAATGATACAGAGTATCGTTTGGAAGAATATCCGATTCTTACGGGGGATAGGGAGTTTAAGCAGATACAGAGAGTAAGTCCGTCATACCTTGATTCTATCAACGAGGACAAAGCGGAGAACTGGATCATTAACATCACAGCAACTTATAAAAATGAATTTGACTTGTAGAAGTCGACCGGGTGGCAATATGGAAGCCGCTCGCTAACCTAATCACTCAAACAGTTATAGGTAGGAGGTTATTTTTTATGTCTAAATTAAAGCGAGAAGCACACGCACTTTATACGAAACCGGCAAGCGGTACTCTTTCCCAGGCATATTACTTACTGGGAAAAGGCATTGATGACATGAGCGTAGAAATGAATGGCTCTTTTGAGCAGACCCGTGATGTCACCGGTGACGTTTCTGTTAGCGATACGGGGTATTCTCCCCAGGTCAGCGTCGAGCCGTATCACGCGGATCCGACAGATTCCATTTACGAGTTTTTGAAAGATATTGCCATGAACCGCAAGTCTGGTGATGACTGCAAGGTAAAAATCCTTGAGGTACTAATTGACAAGACTGATGAGGGAAGTGGCTACGATGCATGGGAAGAGGATGGCAAGGTGGAAATCACTTCTTATGGCGGTGATACTTCCGGGCTTGGTATCAATTTCAATCTTTGGTATGACGGCAACCGCACCAAAGGAACCGCAACCATTGCTGCTAAAGTGCCTACATTCACAGCGGGCGACACAGAATAAGAAAGAGAGGATGAAAGAATATGGGAAAAATCGTAGTTGATAGAGGACTTGAACAGTACACCATCGAGGACAAGAACGGAACCGTGCTCGGTAAGTTTGAAATGAATCCTGCGGATGTGGAACTGGTCAAGCGGTATGAGCACGTAGCTGAAGCAGTGAGCCATATCGCAGACAATGTGGATGAACGCAAGGATATCGTTGACATTGTGAAAGAAATGGAAGAAGAGCTGGATAAGCAGATTGACTATCTGTTCAATTCTAACGTATCGCAGAGTTTCTTCTCCATCACATCCCCATTTACTGTTCTGGCCAACGGTGAGTTTTTCGTGGAGAACGTGCTCAATGCTATCGGCAAGCTGATTGAAGCAGAAACCGGCAAGCGGTTTGAAAAGGTACAGACCAAAATCAACCAGTATACCAGTAAGTACCATAAGTGAGGTTTGGAATGAATCTATGGGAATTGCCTACATCCGTGACAGCAAACGGACATGAATATCCTATCAGGACAGATTATAGGGCGGTGTTGGATGTGCTGACCGCCCTATCTGACAAGGATATGACCGGGGATACACCGGCAGAAACAAATTACATCCAAAGTGAGATTATCCGGCAGATCATGTTTGAGGATCCCGACAGCATACCTGATGAGGATTTGGAAGATGCATTCAAAGGTGTTGCAGAATTTATTGACATGGGTGTCGAAAAGACGGACAAACCAAGTCCGCGGGTAATGGACTGGGAGCAGGATGCAACACTGATCATCCCTGCAGTAAACCGTGTGGTTGGAAGAGAAATCCGCGCGGACAAATATATGCACTGGTGGACATTTCTGTCAGCGTACATGGAGATAGGCGAGTGTACTTTTACTCATATCCTATCCATACGACAGAAAAGAGCCACCGGGAAGAAATTGGAAAAGTGGGAGCAGGATTACATCCGGGATAACAAGGATGTGGTGCTGCTTAAGGATAAATTGACAGAGCAGGAGAAGCGGGAGCGCGAGGAAGACGAAAAGGCCCTCAAGGAACTGCTCGGATAGGCGGTGCTTGTGGCAAATAATGCTGTTGTAATTGATACTGAAATTAGAATAGACCAAGCTAAAAAGGAAATTTCTAATTTAGAGTCCTATATAAAAAATTTGGAAGCAACAAAAGAAAGAATGGATAGAATTTTTTCCACATCTAAAGAAATTGGAATTGCTCCAAGTCAAGATGATTTGAAGTATTACGATACACTTGTTTCTGAAATAGATAGGGCAAAAAATAACATATCTGGACTTAATGCAGAAATACAGTCTTTGGAAAATTCTAAAAACGGAATGGAAGATAAGGCAAATAGTATTAAGAATATCAGAGACGCTTCTGAAAAAGCATCTAAATCTATCAGAAAAATGGGAGATTCTGCTAAAAAAAGCAGTGGAGGTTTCAAAGTTGGTTTAAAAACCATGCTTAAATATGTTTTTGGAGTTCAAAGTCTGATAGCACTTATCAATAAGCTGCGCTCTGCGCTTGTTGATGGCTTCAAAAACCTTGCTCAATTCAATGATGGGGTAAATCCTACCAACACGGCATTGAGCAACCTTAAATCGGCTCTCACGCAGTTAAAGAATAGCTTTGCTGTGGCATTTGCACCGATTCTGACGGTAATAGAACCGATTCTGACAAGGCTTATCAGCTTGTTGAGCACTGCCATGAATTATGTCGGGCAGTTTTTTGCGGCACTGACCGGAGCAAGTACCTTTACAAAAGCTATCAAGGTGCAAGAGAACTATGCAAAGAGCCTTAACGGGACCGCGGCGGCCGCAAAGAAAGCAAAGAAATCCGTATATGCATTTGATGAACTGAATACAAAAGATAATGGGAATACATCATCCTCTGGTGGTAGTGGATCTGTAAATCCGAATCAGATGTTTGAAGTAGCACCGATTGAGAGTAAGATTGCGGGATTGGCAAGCAAACTGAAATCCATCCTTGATCCGATAAAAGAAAGTCTGCAGAACTGGTTCAAGAATATTGATTTCCAACCGCTGATTGACAGCTTTGAGAAATTGAAAACAGCAATCGAGCCATTAACGGATAATATCGGAAAAGGCCTTTTGTGGCTACTTGAGAACGTTTTAGAGCCGCTCGGTAGTTTCGTAATTGAAGATGCACTACCGGCATTTTTTAATCTGTTGGCCAGTGCAGTAGAAGCTTGCAATAAGTCATTTGAAGTGATTTCCCCGTATCTGAATGAGATATGGAACGAAGTGTTTGCCCCGTTTGCAGCATTCCTCGGAGAGACCTTTGTTGGAATATTGAACGATGTGTCTCAGTTTTTCTCCGAAATGGGAGATATGTTCGTTGAGAAATCGGAAGAAATCGGAACTATATTTGAGTTTCTGAAAACCGTATTGGACCTTGTATCGATAAAATGGAAGGTATGCATCCAGGCTATGTCTGGACAGTTAAAGCCTTTTCTTACAATGGTTAAAAACATTATATCTCATGTAATTGATATTTTAAGCGGTTTGATCAAGTTTATCACTGGAGTATTTACCGGAAATTGGAAGCAGGCATGGGAAGGTGTGAAAGATGTCCTTAAGGGCATTCTTAATGTCATCATTGATATAGTTGAGGGAAGCATTAACAGAATCATCGGTGCGCTGAATGCAATTAGTTTTGACATCCCCGATATAGTGCCCGGCATTGGTGGAAAGCATATCGGATTTAACATCACACCAGTATCACTGCCCCGTTTAGCAAGTGGTACTGTTGTTCCCAGGCAGTCAAGAGAGTTTGCTGCTATACTGGGTGATAACAACCGGGAAACTGAGGTTGTGTCACCTCTGTCAACTATGAAGCAGGCTATGATAGAAGCACTTTCAGAATCCGGATTTGGCGGTGGAAATGGAGATGTATATATTTCCGCTGATGGTGACATGGATGCTCTTATTAGACTTCTTAAATTTAAGATAGAGAGAGAAAACAACCGTGTTGGCAGAAGTTTTGAAAAGGTGGTAACTGTATGATAACTGTTGATGGGAAAAATTATAATGTAGCTGTGACAGATGTATCTCTTGATACAGAATTTATATATAAATATGCAGAGCGTACAGAGGATTATAACCTTAATTATGAATTGGGCGCAGTTTATCATAATCAGTCACTGACTTTTGGTATCGTAGATACATCGAATCAGGACTTTGTGGATTTGTATAAATTGCTTTCCAGTAAGGGAATTGATAATGGGACCGGGCATAATGTGCAAATATGGACACCTATGGGGAAACTTACATTCTTGATGTATCCTAACAAATTAAATGTGAAAATGATTTATGAAAAAGGTAGTAAGACATGGTGGAGCGGTTTTAATGTAAAATTTATTGCCGTAAAGCCTGCAGAAAGCTGGTAAATATGAGAAAAACATATTGCAAAGCACACATGGTATTTGCAGACGTGACAGCACTGGCAGACAGTACACCAAGCACAAACGATAATAGTGATATTGCGGATGTGTCTTTGCTAAATGGCAAGGTGTCAGTAAATGACTATGGAACATTAGAACTGAATCAGTTTTTGCTCGATGAAAGTAAAACGGTAATAAACAATCCGAACGATATAGCTTTTATGTCGCAAGAACAGTCCGGAGCAGAATGCAAATTTGCAACAAATCCACTTGTTACTTTTGCATTTTCGCAGAATCATACATCCGCAGGAATTACACTGAATTTTGGATTTGATTATCCGGCAGAAATAGTTGTGACATGGTATGCAGCAAATAATATAAAGCTATTAGCAAAAACATATTATCCTGATGCAATTACATATGTGTGCAGACAGCAAATCGAGAATTACCAAAAAATTACAGTAGAATTTATAAAAACAAGATTGCCTTACAGATATGCAGAACTGCAGTGGATCATTTATGGGCTAGAAATTGATTGGGCTGGTGCGGATATACAATCTGCTAAAGTAACAGAAGAAGTTGATGTAACATCTTCCACGCTGTCTATAAACACGGCAAATATCTCTATTATTGATGCAAACAATGATTTTGACATAGAGAACGATGACGGAGCATGGAAAGCAATACAAAAAACTCAGAAAGTAACTCTGACAGAATACGTTAACGATGAACCTATACCATGTGGAGTTTTCTTTATTGATGGGAAATCATTCAGTAAAAATATTGCAAGTTTTGAACTTATAGACAGAATAGGTCTGCTGGATAATTACACTTTCGATCAGGGAGAAATGTATATTAACAAATCTATCGGAGACATTATAAAAGCAATATTCGCGTGTGCGAATATTACAGATTATGAAATATCCGAGGATGTGTATAATTTGACTGTTTCCGGCACGCTTGATATACAGAGTTGCCGTGAAGCATTGCAGATGTGCTGTTTTACCGTAGGAGCATTGGCGGATGATAGCAGGACCGGAACAATAAAAATTTATAAACCGGACAGATATGTGAAATATACCATTCCTATCAACAGAAAATTTAATGGCAACACTGAGGTATCTCTGAAAGAATACGTATCAGGTGTGTCGATTACAAGCAATGTTTATGCGCTTGATGTTGATGCAAGTAATATTTATGATGATACACTTCCGGCAGGAGATACACGTATTGAATTTTCAGATCCGTATGACCCATCATCGATCACCGTATCTTCTGGCACGATAAAAGAGAAAAAAGTACATTATATGATCGTTAATATGAAGAACTCCGGCCAATGTACAATTACTGGAAAGAAATACGAAAAAACCACTCTGACAACTGCTGTCAATGATGAATATGTAGATGCAAATGAAGTTGCTAATATTAAAGAGTTTGGAGATTTGACCTTACATAATTCTGATATTATGAAATACACTGCTGACAGCCTTTTGAGATATTACAAATTAAGGAAAGAGATCAATTTAAAATACATCATTGAAAAAGAGCAAAGCGGTGACTGGGTGGCTGTTAATAACGTCAGAGGTCAATCAGCAACATCATTTGTTGAAAGCCAGTCTATTGATCTTGTGGGAGGTTTCTTATCAACAGCAACATGCTGCGGATATTCGGTTGTTGTTACCGATTATGCATTTACTGGTACAGAGTTATACGCGGGAGGTGATTATTTGTGAATCTAAATCCAATTACTCCGTTTCAGATCATTGAAAATCTGAAAAAAGAAAACCAACTTCTGAAAGAAGAAAATGAAAAATTAAGGGAGGAGTTGCTGAATAATGATCTTATGGATGGACCAGGTAACGGACCGATCACAGAGTGATGTCGATAGAGCAATTTTGCTTTTATCAAAAGCATGGACTTCCTATTCTGAAGATGAAAAAGTTGAATATCTCAATGGCTTAAAAGGGTGTTTGAATACATCAGATTTGATACGAATAAAAAATAACATTTCTTTGCTTAATGAAGTTTTGGAATTAAATCTGAATGTATCAGAAGTACCTAAAATCCCAACCAAAGAATATTTTGATGAGATATTGACAAATGTATCAGAAATAAGAAAAGCATATATGGTGCATACGACTACACCTGTGACACCAGCGCAACCATTGAATGATTTTGAAAAATGGAACAACATCGAACAAATTTTGTACGATGTTTATGAAATCCTAATGAATAACTTTAATTATTATTGCGGAGAAGAAATCTTCGCTGGAGATGAAACCGGACTATTACTGTAAAGAAAGAGAGGTATTTACAATGGCATTTGCAAAAAAAACATGGAAAGACAGAATTGCAGAATTTCCCACGAGACGTAGATTGACAAAGGAAGATAATACAAGTGAACTTGTTACCGTAGCAAGAGAAGAAGGAACATTGTCCCAGGAAGGTGATGCTTTTTCTGCTGAAAATATGAATGACCTTGAAAGCAGAATTGATGTAGAGTTTACTGAGTTAAATGGCAATTTAAAAAATACAAGCAAGTTATTTGTACCATTCATAAATAAAAAGAGTGTTTATTTTTATTATACTGATAAAGCATATGGATATGGCAC
>ERZ834722.1179-NODE-1179-length-25830-cov-4.245936_pt1 | contig 25830 bp, 10 predicted proteins | sample MGYA00519576_ERZ834722 | MGnify/ENA primary metagenome ERZ834722 (study PRJEB31850, sample SAMEA3708759) | human gut metagenome | biome: human gut; feature: human-associated habitat; material: faeces | place: China | collected 2014 ...
GATGAATATTATTTAGGAGAAACATATTTTAATCAAACTTATCAAAAAATTGCTAATCGTGGTGGCAATAACAATGGGATTGGAATTGAAATTTGTGTAAATCAAGGTGATGATATCTATCTTAACTATCAATTGGCAAGTAAATTAGTTGCTAAATTATTGGATGAATATCATTTACCATTAGATAGTATAAAACCACACCATTTTTTTAGTGGTAAAAATTGTCCACAAACCTTAAGAGAAAATCATCTATGGCCTCATTTTATTAAATTGGTAAAAACCGAATATGATGTGCTTCAATTTGAAAAAGAAGGGTATCAAATCCAATTGGTGCCATTGAGTGACAATATTTTAAAAAATGGTCGAATTACTTCTAATCCACAAAAGCGACAGTATAAAATTATTACTAAAAAAGATGAAAGTGAAGAAGAATATGAATACATCTTCTAAAGTACATCTTGCTAAATATTTAAAAGAATGTGGTAATTATACCAAAAGTCAGGTTCAAGATTTAATCAAACAAAAACGCGTTTTAGTCAATCATCATTATTATCCGCTATCATATATTGTAAAGGAAAGTGATATAATTAGGGTAGATGGTATGGTTTTATCTAAGGTACCATATGTTTATTATTTGTATCATAAACCAGTTGGCATTGTTTGTACCAACAATCTCAATATAAAAAATAATATTATAAAGCAAGTGAATTTGCCTTATCGGGTTTTTTGTGTTGGTCGTCTTGATAAAGAAAGTAGTGGTCTGATCATTTTGACCAATGATGGTGTTTTTGCAAATGATCTGATAAATGCCGATAAAAACGTGGAAAAAGAATACATTGTAACGTTAGAAAAACCAATTGATCAAAAATTGTTAGAAAGTCTCAAAACTCCTATTACGATTCGCAATAAGATTACTAAAGAAACGAGAGTGAAAATAATAAATAATTATAGTTTTCAAATTATATTAACAGATGGTAAATATCATCAAATTAGGCGTCTAGTGATAAGGGGTGAAAATAAAGTAAAGACACTCAAAAGAATTAGAATTGGTAAGTATAAGTTAAACGGATTAAAAGAGAATGAAATTTTAAAATTTAATGGAGGTAATGATGAAAAAATTTAAAATTGTTCTAATGTTTATAGCGATGTTTATGATGGTAGGTACGCTATCATCTTGTGCAAGTAAACCAAAAGAATTTTCTTCTAATGGCATTACAATAACATTGACTAATAAATTTAAGTATGGCAATGATGAAAATGTACAAGTATTATTGCTTACTAGTAAAATCGGATTTATGGGAAATGGCGAATATAAAACTTCTGTAGGAGTTTCTGATAATCAACTTGAACACTATACCCAAAAAGTCTTAAATGTATCTGGTAAAACAGCAGATATTACGAATTATGACGAAGATGGAGTAACGTTTTGTTATGCATATTATACCGCAACCGCTCAAAATATAACTTTTAAATATATGCTTATTACCAAAGAGGGGGCTAGTAAATATTACACGATGAATTTTTGGTCGAAAGAATCTGAATTCGATGAATATAAAGACCAATTTTTTGAATGGGCTAAAACAATTCAAGTTGAATAAAATGAACCTTTAAAAAAGAAGAAGAGTTAACATTCTAAATGATGAAAAAGTTAACTCTTTTATTTTTTATGTTTTGAATTAAATAAAATAAAAAAGATAGCAAGATAATAGATATGAACAATAAAAAAAGGAGTAAATGCTAACTTAATTGAGGTAATTTAATAAATAATCACATTAAGTCAGCACACTAAAGCAAAAAAGGATTAATCAAAATTTGAAGTGGTTAATCCTTTTAAAATTATTTTAGTATTTTATTAAGTTATTAAAAGCATTGTTATGATTTTCAATGTCTTTTTTAGTCTCCACCAGTCAATAATTTGATTTGATTCTACCAGAAGCATTATCCCACATATGAGTTACTTAAGAGGTAATTTTCAAAATTAAGAAAGATATATATACAATTATTTACATATATTGTGATTTATTATGAAAAAAATGATATAATTAGGTATCGATAAATATTACTGCTTAGGCAGAGTTATCAAAATATTATGGAATAATGGAGGAGTTATAATTCTAACTGAAAAAGAAAAAGATATTATCTTATTATGGTGAAATAAGTAATGAAGAATGCGGACCATGGAATATATCACTTAAATCAAAATGGTATGATTATAAAATTACTGAATACTTTGAAGAAAACTTTAAACTAAAATATGCCAAAAATATTTGCAATATTGGTATAGGGACTGGTCATTGGGATAGATACTTATCATATCATATGAACGATAAATGTCATTTGGTTAGCGTAGATATAGACCCTGATATTACGGAAACATTTAGATTATGTTTAGAAAATGAACAAAATAAAAGAAAGATAGAAATTATTAATAAAGATATATTTAAATACAAACCAACAATTAAATTTGAAATTATTACTATGATAGGCTCAACTGTACAAGAGATAGGATTTTATAAAGAGATATTTCATAAAGCTGTATCAATGTTAAGCGATAATGGTGAATTATTTTATTCATGTGTAACTAAAGAAGAAACAAAAAACCAACTTATAGATGCTATTACTGATACTGGGGCAAAAGGTGTTGATTATCAAAGACTTGAAAAGTATGGATTCGTGTTAATAGTATCTAAAATCACTCGATAATATTACAATAAAATGCAATAACATATCTTAAGTCGTATGAGTAATTCTAACTGCTTCTTAATTTTTTATTTTAAATAGTCAAAAATTAAAAAAATAATAAAATTTGTCTATTTAAATTGACTATATATAATCTAAGTGATATAATATATTATATAAATAGGAGTGATTTTATGAATTTATATAAAAGGGAAGAATATTTAAAAAGAATAAGAGGCTTTTATCATGATACGGAAATCATTAAAGTAATTAGTGGTGTAAGAAGATGTGGTAAATCATCTTTAATGCTTACTATTAAACAAGAATTACTAGATAGTGGAATAAGTGAAGAAAATTGCATATTTATTGACTTAGATAGTAGAAAATATAATAAGATTAAAACTGATCAAGATTTAGAAGATTTATTAGAATCATATTCTAACATTCGTGGTACAAAATATATTTTTATTGATGAAATACAAAACATTAAAAATTTTGAAGAGGTTATAAATGCCTTTAGAACTGATGGCGAATATTCAATTTTCATAACAGGATCTAATTCTTATTTATTAAGTGGAGAACTTGTAACTAAACTTACAGGTAGATATATTGAGTTTGAAATTTTCACTTTATCATTTTATGAATATATCGAAATGAAAAAATATTATAATAAACAAGTTGATTCTAATATTATTAACGAACTAAATAATTATATTATTGAAGGCGGTTTTCCAAAAACAATTCAATATGATTCAATTATTGATAAAAGATCCTATACTAATGCAGTTGTTGAAGAAATATTTGAAAAAGATATTAAGAAAAGAGTAAAGGTTAGAACTGTTGAAACATTTAATTTAGTTAAAAACTTTATAATCAATAATTATGGTCAAACTATGAGTGTTTTAAGTATACAAAAAGGGTTAGAAAATGTAGGCATAAAGGTGAGAAGAGAAACAATAACTAAATATATTGATATACTTGTTAGTGCTAAAATAATTTATCAATGTGATAGATTTGATATGAAAAGTAAGCGAGCATTAAAAGGAGAAAAAAAGTATTATTTAGCAGATTCATCATTTTATTATGCAATAAATACAGATAATAGAATAAACTATGGTCCTGCATTAGAAAATGTAATCTATACATATGCTAGAAGTAAAAAATATACAGTTAGCGTTGGTAGAATAGGTTTATTAGAATGTGATTTTATTTTGAGGGATGATTACCTAAACTATTCATATATACAAATTGCTTATACTATTTTAGAAAGTAAAAAAACGGAAGATAGAGAATATAGTTCATTAGAGCTAATAAAGGATAATTATCCAAAATACGTTTTAACAACAGATTTTTTAATCCAAAAGCGTAACGGAATTGTTCATGCTAATATAGCGAGCTTTATTAATAATAATTTAATGTTTTAATAGTTAGTTTCTTAAATATGATTATGGCGATATATTAGAATATCTCGGATTGAATAAATAATGAAGATTAGCTTAACAGCTAGTCTTTTTCTTTTAATAAAATCAAAATTAAGAAAAGATTGAAACTGATACTGTAGAACATACTTACATTTTATCAAGATACTTTATGATATTCACGATTTAGATAATCTTACAAGACAAGATATTTGCTTATTAATTAATAAAATAATTGTTCACCCTAAAATAAAAAAAAGAAAAATCTACCTTACATAATATTGAAATCTATTACAATTTCATTGGTAAGATAGATTAATCTAATTAATTACCTCATTTAAATGAGCTAATTTACTCCTTTTTCATTCTTTAGTATAGATTTATTCTTGTTCTTTTTTTTCTTTTAAAATATTTTCTAAAGCAATACCAGGATTTGTCATATTGCTTTCGTCTAAAACCATATTGATAATTTCTTCACTTAAAATATGGTGGTCTAATAAAACCTGTTTGATCGTTTTTTCACTACTAATTGCCTCATTGACTACGTTGCATGCTTCTTCATGGCCTAAATGTGGTGATAAAGCAGTGATTAAGTAGATACTATTGTCTGTTTTATATTTCGTAGTATTTGCAATCAGTCCACTAATTGCAAGATTATGAAAGGTTCTAGTTGCTCTTCTAAGAGTAGTAATTTGTTCAAAAAGACTCATTAAAATAATAGGTCCAAAAACATTGAGTTCAAGTTGACCAGCTTCAATAGCCTTCGTGATTGTGACATCAAGACCGATCACATAAAAGCAAACTTGGTTGACCATTTCAGGAACAACGGGATTATATTTACCAGGCATAATAGAAGAGCCAGGTTGAACATGAGGGAGAGTAATTTCACTAAAGCCATTGCTACCAGAACTTGCCATCAGGCGTAAATCACTAGCAGTTTTAGATAAATTTAAAGCGAGTAATTTTAAGGTGCTACTAGCTTGGCCAAAAGTATCAAAATTACGTGTGGCATCAATTAAATCTTTAGCTGGTTTAATTTGTTCACCAGAAAATTTATTCAAGTAATAAATCACTTTTTTACGATACTTTTCATTTGCATTAAGACTAGTACCGATTGCGGTAGCACCCATATTCACCTCAAGCAAAGCCTCAATTGCTACATCAATTCTTTTCATATCACGATTTAAAGCACTAGCATAAGCGCTAAACTCTTGACCTAACCTAAGGGGTAAAGCTTCTTGTAGATGCGTTCTACCCATTTTAATCACATCTTTAAATTCAGTGGCTTTATTCAAATAAGCATTATAAAGTTTTTTGAGTTCTACTTGTAGTTTTTTAAGTTGTTTGACAATAGCAATTTTACCCGCTGTTTGAATCACATCGTTAGTTGATTGGCCAAAGTTTACATGATCATTGGGATGAACAAAATCATATACACCCTTTTTTCCACCAAGAAGTTCATTTGCACGATTTGCAATTACTTCGTTAGCGTTCATATTCATACTGGTTCCGGCTCCACCTTGAATTAAATCGGTTACAAATTGTCCATGAAGTCGCCCATTTAAAATTTCATCACAAGCAAGCATAATCGCTTTACCTACTTTTTCATCAATGTTCAAAGCATCAACATTGGCTTTAGCAGCTGCTTTTTTAACAATTGCCAAAGCTTTTATCATTTGTCTACAAATGCCACGTTTTGTAATTTCAAAATTTTCTTTTCCACGCAAAGTCTCAATACCATAGTAGGCTTCAGCCGGAACTTGACGCTGTCCTAAAAGATCTTTTTCTATTCGATATCTCATAGCTTCTCCCTTCTTTTAATTGATAATTTAAAACCATGATATATGATATCATAAAATTTAAAAAAATTCAATCATATTTAATTATATTTTCTAATATTTTCGCATAAATTGTAACAAAGGTGATAAATTTGAAATTAGAAATCGAAGGAACTACTGCACTAAGAGGCAAAATTAGTATCAGTGGTTCAAAAAATGCAACGCTACCTTTGATGGTTTGTAGTATCTTAACCGATGATTTGCTTATTCTTAACAATGTACCCAATATTAGTGATGTTTTGATGCTTGCTAATTTGTTAAAACAAGTTGGGGTTGAGGTAATTTATTTAGAAGATAAAAAACGAATGTATTTGAAACGAAATAAAATTCAAATAAACTTGCAATCAGAAGATGTACATAAAATTAGGGCATCTTATTATATTATGGGAGCACTTGTAGCTTGTCGAAAAAATTTTAAAACAAGTTATCCTGGAGGATGTTCTTTTACCAAAAGACCGATTGATTATCATATTGAAGCATTTAAAAGTGTGGGTTATAAAATTACAGAAAATAACAATTGGCTTATTTTTAAAAAGAAAAAAATTAACAATAAAAACCATAGTTTTCGACTTTTTCAAAAATCAGTTGGAGCAACCATTAATATTATATATATATCGGTAATTAGAAAAGCATCAACAATAATTAAGAATCCTTCACTAGAACCAGAAGTACTTCAAGTTATTCATTTATTAAATAAAATGGGTGCGAAAATTACAATTTTAGATAATGATACGATTGAAATTGTTGGTGTCAAAAAATTAAATGGTGCGTATTTTACTATTATGAGTGATCGAATTGAGGCTGGTAGTTATATGCTTTTAGCAGCAGCTGTTGATAAAAGTGATATAAAAATTGAAAATGTCTATTTGCCTCATTTGCGTGAAGTAATCAAAACCCTTCAACAATTAGGGGTTAACGTACGGGAAAATAAAAATAGTATTGAAATTAAAAAAGATTTTCCACTTAAAGGAATTCAAAAAAAGATTTCTTTCTATCCCTCTTTTCCAACCGACCTACAACAAATTTTAACAGTTGTATGTACGAAAGCGATTACTCCTTCTATTATTATGGATACAATTTATCCTAAAAGGGTTTCACATGTTGCAGAAATCGTAAAAGCAAAGGGGAATGTTGAGGTTATTCATGATAAGATATATATATATTCTTCTGCTTTAGAGGCAACGAATATCTATGCACATGACTTAAGATGTGGTTTTGCTTGTATTGTGATTGGAGCAATTGCGAAAGGATGTACAACAATTGATCATGTTGAGGTTATTTTAAGAGGATATGAAGATTTAATCAATAAATTAAAGGCTTTAGGATTAACAATAAAGATAATGTAAAACTACTTGTAAATTAAGAAACATTATGATATAATTATACGAACAAAGGAGGTTTCGTATGAGTGAATCACTAATCACAACTTTAAAAATTATTCTCATCGTTTTTGATGTTCTCATCATATTATCCATTATATGTTATGCTTTTAAGGGCTTTCGTAAAGGATTGATTCATACTTCGTTGGTTTTAGCGAGTAGGATTTTACCTTTATTGCTTATATTACTTTTTATAAAACCCATTGGGAAGATAATTATTCATGCACATATTCCTTATGATGAAGAAGTATTGACCGAAGAAGTATCTATTAGTGGTATTGTGAAAACCGAAATTGCTAATAATTATTTTGATGGCAATCTTGATGAATTAATACAAACAAAACTTGACCTTTTAATTGATGACTTTTTGATATCAATGGTCGGAATTGTCTTATATATTGTTTTTGCCATTTTTGTTTTTTTAATTCTTTCCCCTCTAATAAGATTAATTTTTCGTTTGACACTTCCTTTTGCCAAAGCCAAAGAACATCATCTTTTAAGCCGTATTTTAGGAGGATGTCTTGGTGTTTGTTCTTATTTCGTTTTATTTGTAGTTTTGATATTGCCGGTTTATGGAGCATTAGAAACCGGTAAAGTGATTATAAATGAAGCCGCAACATATGATGCTAATTTAAATGAAACAAAAGAGGTTGTCAATAGCATTACAGATAGTTCTGTAACCTTAAAGTTAACATCTCATTTAGGAAAGACCAAAGAAGGTAAATTTGGACTTGGTGCCAAATATTTTGGTCAAAATCTATCCATCAAAACAGAATATGGAAAAATAAATATAATTAAAGAATTAGATGCCATTGGTGCTTATCTACCAAGGGCGATTGAATTGTTTCAAAATTTTACGAAAGAGGATAGGGACATCAACTATATGGTTGATGAGTTAAATGAGGAGGATATAAATAGCATCATATCTTATCTTGCTAAAAGTAAAATAATTAAAGTTGCATATCCAACCTTAATGAATATTTTAAAAGTAAAAGAGGAGCATATTGATTTAATTAAAAGAAGTAATCTGAATTATGATGAATTAATAACAATTGACATTAATCAAGATTTAGAACAATCTCAAGCTTTTTTTGTGGCAGTTTTAAAAATTGCTAAAGAAATCGATTTGAACAATGTAAGTATAGAAGCAATTTTAACTAATCAAAATATTAAATTGAATATATCTAATGCTTTAGATGAAGGGTTTAATTTGGAAATATCTGAAAAAGGTTTATCTAAAATTTTAATCTGTTATTTAGATGATTTGTTAAAAGAAAATAATTTTGAACATTTAATGGGTCTAATCGATATAGATTATTTAAAAAATGATTTAGCAGATGATTTTTTAACATTAGCAGATATATATACAACTCTTGATGAAAATGGGGTTATAGCTTATTTTGCTAATGAAAATCCCAATTTGAGTATTACAGATGAATTGAGAACAAAATTAAATCATGCTATTGATCAGTTATTTGGCCTAAAGTTATTAGAAAATCAAGAAAAGAAATTGGTTCAAACCGCCTTTATGTTTACAGACTATGATCAAGAAAAACTAAATCAAATGCTAAATGAAAATATTGATTGGCATCAAGAAGTGGATAGTGTCGCAAAAATGGCGGTAAGTGTTTTAGAATTGATTATTGAGGCTAAATTGAATCAAGATGATATGACAGCGATGTTAGAAAATAATCATATTGTTGATATTTTAACGGATGTAATTGATGAAACGTTTAAGATGCAACTTTCAGAAAAATATTTTGTTCCCCTTGTTATTCAATATTTAGAGGATTATTTAAATAATCATAATTTAAGTGAATTTGTTGGTATAATCACTCCTGACTATTTGCAACACTTTTTCACTAGTGATTTTCATTTATTAGTGAACAATTATAAAATAATAAAGGAATTAAAAATAGTAGAGTATTTTCAAAACAAAGAAGAAAATAGAATAGAGGTTACTCCTGAATTTGAATTGAAGTTACAAGAAGCAATCAATGGTATATTATCTATGAAATTAGTTGAAAATCATGAAAATATATTTATTAAAAAAATCTTCTCATTTATGCCAGAAGAAATAAATATTAATGTTGAGGAAATGTTGAAAGAAGATATAGATTGGCAAGTAGAATTGCATAGTTTAGGAACAACTTTAAAAGAGGCAATGGTATTTATTATTGATACTGATTTGAATCCAGATGAGTTATCGGTTTTGTTAGATAATCAAAAAGCTAGAACTAGATTGCCAATTTTAATGGAACAAATTTTTCAATTACAAATATCGGAAAAATATCTTGCTCCAATTGTGATAGATTATCTTGAAAAAATGTTTGTGAATACAAGTTTTGATGAAATGGTAAATTATATTACACCAAGTTATTTAAAAAATGAGTTTACTAAAGATATTGATACTATTTTTGATATCTATGATTTATCAAAAGAATTAAAATTAGAAGAGCATTTTGATAGTACAAATCAGTATCAACTAGACTTAAATGTTGAAGCAAATGAAATGAAATTTAGAGATTTTGTAAATAAAATTTTATCTCTTCGATTGATTTGTTCTCATGAAAAAGAATTGATCACAAAAATTTTGGAACTTACTAAAATGGATCAAATCATATCATTTGATGCTTCGTCTCTTGATGCAGTAGATTGGGAAAGCGAAAGAGCAAATTTAGTTGATATCAGTGTTGAGTTAGTAAAGTTAAGTAATATTGATCATGTCTTTTCTGATAATTACTTAGAGGCTAGCAATTATTTAGAAATTTCTAATCAGTTTGCTGCAACCTTTGATGCTTTAGTTCAATCTCAAGTAACTAGTGAATATGCTTTCCAAATTATAACAGAGATGTTAAAATCTACAGGATATCAGGTTCAACTATCAGATGATGATAAACAGACCATTATTGAGAATACTGCCGTTTGGGAATTTGAAATTTTAACAAAAGTATCTAAAAAAGGTTTAGCATTATTTGCAGAAGATGAAGAGGGTAATATTGATTTTGAAAAAATACAAGGCGAAGAGATAACCTCTTTGATGCTACTTGCAAGCGATGGTGTAATTGCTTCTAAGTTATGTGGTGCAATTTTAAATGATATGCTTGGTGTAAATGGGTTAAATATGCTACCAGTAGATGAAAGTACGAATCTACCATTATATGATTTTACACTACCTACAACTTTAAAAACCCAAGCAATTAGTATTGGTACAACTTTTAATTTAGCTAAGAATATAAAGAATTTAGATATCGATCATATGACTACAAACGATATTGACGAGTTAAAACAAAATATTGAGGCCTTTGATAGGAATGATATGGATTATAACTTTGTTGAAGATGTTTTCAATACCATTATAAGTGGTAATACGAGTATGAAGATAGATGATACTACAAATTGGCAAGAAGAAGCAAGTACCATCACTTCAGTTTTAGAGGCTTATCAAAATACTTCGGATAAAGAAAATTTTAATATTCAAGATGATGAATCTTTAAGTAATATGGTTAATAATTCAGAACTTGCTAAAACATTTTTAGAATATTTAGGATTAATCAAATAAAAAAAGAGTCTCTTAATTTTATTTAAGAGACTTTTAATTATATAAAATTAAATAATTAGAGATAAAAATTAAATAAATTTCTAACTGAAAAATTCCTATTTATTATCCAATTAAATAATTGAATAATATTTCAAAAAATACAATATAATGTATAGATTGAAAACAAATATAAAGAAAAAAACATGAATTAGACAAAAACGCTTGCAAAAAAATCAAAAATTTGATAAAATAAGTAGGTAAAGTCATGAAATAAAGAGGTGAAAAAATGATGGATTTTAATCTAATCTTACTACTTGCCGGATTGGGATTGCTGGTGGTGGTAATATTATATGCATTATGGGGCTTTCTAGGTGGATTAAAGAGAGAACTATCATGCATCGCTGTTTTCATAGTTTTACTAGTCTTATCTTGGCTTGTATTTGGGGATTCCGCAACACTTTTGAATGCGAAGGCAGGTCAACAAGTGGCAGAATTTCTGGGTATTCAAGATGGATCGATATCTACTGTTTGGGATGCTGTTTTAGTATATGCAAGAGCACAGATTCCCAATGGTGAGGTTTTACTAGTAGAAGGAAAGGAAACATACGCTCTTTTCTATAGCATTGCTTCAACAGTATGCCATGCGATTGGTTTGCTAGTTGGTACCATAGCAGTTCTAGTGATTTGTCCAATTATTCGTTTGATAACTCATATTGTTGGATTGATTATGAGAGCAGTTAAAAAGAGTAAAGCTAAGAAAAATTCTACTGCGATAACAACTGAAGAGAAAGAAGAACAAAAAGCAGTAGTTGTAATTCCAAGCACAGAAGAAGGCGAAGAAGCAGTTTTAACTAAAGATGAAAACTTTATTGAAAAAAAACCTGCTGGCAAAAGACGTCTATGGGGTGCACTTGCGGGGGCATTGAAGGGTGTCTTTGTTGTGATTATGGTTTGTGCTCCACTTTCTGGTTTATCTTCAGTGATAAATAGTGCTAGTCCTGAAACACAAAAATTATTAAAAGATGTCATAAATGGTGATGCTAAAGTTCAAGTAGCTGAATCATCTGATGATCCAATCGAAATGGTTTTTGAATTTGCTAAAGAATATGAAAATAGTGCGCTTGGTAAATTTGCAAATGGTTCAAGATTCTTCTTTGGTAAATCTTTTAGTGAACAAATGTTTGATGGTTTGTTTAAAATGGAAACTAAAAATCAGACGATTTATTTAAGTGATGAGTTAATCACTTTTATTGAGGCTATAAACGCTTTAGATGGAAAGGTTAATTTTAATCAAGTAAATAGAACGGAATTTAGAACCGCTTTAGAAGCACTAAAGAGTTCAAAACTTATGGCTGAGTTGATGCCGGTTGGTATTGAATATGTCTATGAAATTGAAGAATTCAATCAGTTATTAGTAGAATCTGGTGAAACAGATGCTTTCTTAGATTTAAGATATAACAATTGGAAACGGGATATGAAATTAGTATTAGATGCGGTAAAAGAAGCATATGATCTAAATTTATTCCCATTTGAAGAGTTCAATTATTTAACAATGAATTCTAAAGAATTGAATGATGTTACAACCTTATTGAGCCGAACAGAATTGTTATCTGATGCGTTACCAATTGGTCTTGAAATCGTATTTAGTTTAGAAGCAGTCCAAAAACAAATTGGTAAAATTGATGTTCCTGATTTACAAGATGTCAATATGGAACAAGAGTTGGATATGATTGTTTCTATTTATGACAAATTTAAAGATTATGGCATTGAAAGTTTTGAAGGCTTTGATGGAAATGAATTTTTGAAGACAGTATTGAATGATGAAAACCAAACGAATGTGTTATTTGATATTGTACAGAAAGTTTTAGATTTACAACTTGTCGATAAACTTGCAATTCCTGCAGTCTTTGGATATGCAAAAACAAATGAGCAATTTGCGTCTTTACTTGAGGATTCTGGTGAAACTGACAATTTTATGGCACTAGCAGACACGTTAACAGTTGATGATTTATCAATATATGTTGATGCTGTGAAGGTTGCTTTAGAATTAGTTGATGTAACAAATTTCCCATCCATTGGTATTGATTATTTCCATTTTAATCCTAACCTTTTAGATGAAGTTATTTTAAAATTATTTTCAACTAGTAAAACGAACCAAGTTTTATCAGTTGGTGTTCCGATTGCTCTTTCAGTAGATGCAATTAAACAAGTAATGGAAGATGCTTTAACAGATGTTCGTTTTGATGGCATAGACTGGGAAAGTGAATGTATCCTTATAGTAAATATCTACCGAGAATTTTTAAAATTGGAATTTGAATCTGTAGATGATTTTGCTGGAGACAAAATTGATTTATTACAAACTCTTTTAGAAGATGAAGGAAAATACAATGCAACTCTTTCTATTTTATTAAAGTTAGTAGATGCACAATTGTACAATCGTGCAGGAGTTCCTTCTATGCAATATTTCTTAGATAAGCTTATTGATGAAAACTATCAAGAATTTAGTGATATTATTGGTTTAGATGGAATAAGTGTCGAACAGTGGAAAGCTGACCTTCAAAATATATTAGAATCTGCAAAATTAATCAATGAATTGCATGTATTAGATAATTTAAATCCATTTGATTATACAAAGTTAGATATTGCCTCAGATGAGGGTGTGGAAAAAATTAAAGTATTGATTCAAAATATTTTTGATCTTCATCTTCTTGGTAATGATGAATTGAAAACAAAATTATTAGTTGCTTCTATTCGTCAATTTAATTGGGCGATTTTACCGGAAAATTTTGCAATGGATTCAATTGTTTGGGACAATGAGGAAAGTGTTTTATTACAACTTGTTGATATCTATAAAAATATTAATGATTTAGATGGCTTTGATATTTTTGATATAAATAATACAAAATGGGTTGATTTACTTGAAAATGAAGAATTCTTAGACTATGTTATTAGTGCTTTAGAATCCGCTGTTGATTCAAGTATTGTACTAGAATTATTACCAGGCTTATTAGATAAATATGTATTACCAAGACTTGATGAAATTGAAAGTGTTGACGATGAAACATTATTTAGTGACATTTTATCGAAAGTGCCATCTGAAGAACTAGTTAATGAAATTATCAAATTGATTGATGTTGTAAAAGCCGCTGTTGAGATTCATTTGTTAGATTCCGCAAATAATATTGACGCAATTGATTTTGCCAATACAGATGCTTTAAAAACGATTGTCAGTGGTATTTTTGATTCTACACTTATTCAAGGTTACGAAGGTAGAATTATTAGAATTATTTTAAAGGCGACAAATCTTTTAGATATACCAAAAGATTCAGCTGTATATGAGCAACTTGTTTCCATTGATTATAGTGGGGAAAAGGATGTTTTGATTCAATTTATTGATGCGATAGAGCCAGTTTTAAAAGACCCTAATTTTAAACTTACAAATGAAGAAGGTAAATTCAATTTAGATTTGGTATTCTGGGCAGAAGATCAAAATGCGAATACCCTTTTAGAAGGAATTAAGATTTTATTTGGTAGTTATCCTGATAATGAAGAAGTAGGTTCTAAATTAATTGAAGCCTTATTACCAAGTATTTATGATACATTTATTGAAGGTAAGGATTTAATTCCTGAGGAATTTAAAGATATCATTGCCGAATTAGATGTTACAAATGCAAGTGGAGAGTTGCTAGTAAGAGATATTCGCCGTTTAATTTTTGTAGCAGAGCAACTCATTGAAATGGATGCACATACGTTATTAAACAATGGCGATATGTTTATCAGTACTCCTGAGGCAGTAAATGCTATTCATCGTATTCTTGATGCTTTACATGATATCGAATTGATTAAAGGTCACGAATCTCAAACACTTGCATGGGGTGTAAATTATCTTGCTAATAAATTAGAAATTAATGTGGATGAAGTAACTGATGAATTTAATGATGTAAATTGGTTAGAACAAAATGAAGTGTATAAAGAAATTTTTGCTGATATAGCAACGTTATTGAGAAATAATGAAATCTTAACATACAACGAACTTCTTGAATTTATTAGGAATAAAGAGTACAATACATCAAAATTCATAACAGATCAAAATGTAAATGATGTATTAGATATCTTAGATCGACTTGTAGATGTTGAGGTAATTGATGCAATCGTACCACTTGCTGTAAAATATGGTATTACTGTTTTAGATAATAAGAGTGGAATTGCTGCGGATTATATCAATGATTTTACAAGCGAGGAGTTAAATCATGATTTCCATAAATTGATTGAAATTGCTCATAAATTAGTTGATGATTTAGATATCGTTACGTATTATATTCATCAATTTGATGGTGATTTACCACTACCAAATGAAGAGGTTGTTAGATTATTAGTGGATGATGTATTTGAACTGAATATAGTAATACATGCTGATGGAAAACTTGCAACTTTAATTTATGATGAAATTGTTAAAAGAGTGTTAAAAGATGATCAAAAATTAATTGTTAGTGCGGATGATTTTGCTTTTGATACAATTGATTGGACAAGCGAAAAAGAAATTATTAGAGAATTTATTTCAATTGGTTATGATTTCTTAGAAGTAAATAACATTCAAAATATGGCATCTGTTCAACAATTGATTAAAGAAAAATTGTATGCTTCACCAGCAATTTTAAGAGATGAAACGGGTTATGTTTTATCTGATGCAATCAGAGTACTACAAAATTCTCAACTTGTAGAAAATGTTATTGAGAAATTATATAATTATGGTATTGATTTCTTGGCAAATAGTGGAAAAGTGAATCTTCCAATCCCAATTGATTATCTAAGTGGTATGCCAAAAGATAAATTAATGGAAGATCTTGGTCATATTGCAAACATTTTAGATAAAGCTGTAGAATTTGGTCTAATGGAATATTTTGCAGATAATGATATTCGTGGTCTTAATTTAGAACTTGTTGCACAAATGGTTGAAGATTTGTATACGTTAAATATTGTAAAAGATCATGACTTAGAATTATTAGGAAATATTTATAATTATGGATTAAAATATTTAGAAGATCAAACAAATGGTACATTTATACTAACACAAACCCAAATTGATCAAATTGATGGTGAACAAGAATTTGTTGCATTAGCTAATGTTGTAAGATCACTTCAAGCAGTAATTGATACAGGTAGTATACATTCATTAGGCGATGTAATGAACTTTATCAATAATAAGACATATAAGACCAAAGAATTTTATGCGAAAAATGTATATCACGCCATCATTGATGTTGTAAATTGTGCAACCGATTTACAATTATTAGAATTAATTACACCTCAACTTATAAATCATGCGAAAGTCTTTGGTGAAACAAAGAATTTAGATTTATCATTCTTACAAACAGATGAATATACTGCAAGTTTATTTATTGATGATGTTAGAACTATATTAGATATGGCTAAGATTGGTTATGATTTTGGTATTATCGATTATGTATTTGATCGTACTTTATACACGATTGAATCTGAAGCGTTATGCAATATGTTAGATTTCGTTCCATCACTTCATATTGCGAATATGTATCTTGATGAATTGCTCTATCAAGGAGTTAGATACGGATTAGATAAGGTAAACATAGCTATCACTGTTACTAAAGAAGATTTCGCAAATATTGCTTTAGCTACTGAAATTTCTGCGTTAAAAGAGGTAGTTAGAGCAACCAAAGAATTACTTGATGAAAAAGACATCATTACTTTAAATGATGTGAAAACATTCTTTAACGATAAAGAGTATAACAAAGAGGCCTTTTATGATGTTGCAACAGGAACCATTTTAGAAAAGGTTGTTACTGCTGCTGCTGATTTACAAACAGTTCAAGTATTATTACCAAAAGCGTTAAATTATGGTGTAGATAAAGTCACTCAAGTTGATCTTGGTTTCTTAAAGGATGAATTTAGTAAAGAAGAACTTGCCGCTGATTTAAAAGTATTAGCACGATGCATCGTTCCTGCTATACAAGCGGAATTAGTTGGTCTTGCTTTTGGCAAAGATTTCAATGATTTAGTATTACATTTTGAAATATATCCAGAAATGTTAGATGTTATGCAAGATATGTATATCTTGAATAAGAAATATGCTCAATTTGCTGCTCTTGGAATAAATGAAACTTTAAAAGCGATAAAGATTGATAAGAGTGTAAAAGCAAGTGAATTTGAAGGTATTACCTTTAAACAAGAACTTTCTTCTTTAAAAGAAGTAGTAAGCGGTATAGAAATGTTAGCATCCTCTAAAGGCTATCATACAATTGGTGGTGTTCGTGATGCTATAAATGCCAAAGTATATCAAACTGTAGCATTCTATGATACTGAAGTGGGTGCATCTTTAGAAAAAATATTAGATTATGCTGCTGATTTACAAACAGTTCAAGTATTATTACCAAAAGCGTTAAATTATAGTGTGGATAAAGTCACTCAAGTTGATCTTAGTTTCTTAAAGAATGAATTTAGTAAAGAAGAACTTGCTGAGGATGTAAAAGCTTTTGCAAAACTTGTAACACCTTTAATTGAAGCTGAGTTTGTTAAAGTTTTATTCAAAGGTAATCTTGATGAAGTCACACTACATTATGATATATATCAAGAAATGTTAGATGGCATTCAAAATATGAATATTTTGAATAAGAAGTATGCGAACTTTATTGTTATGGCAACAAATTATGGTCTTGATAAAGTAAATTCAAAACAAGAAGTAACAACTGATATGTTTGATGGCATTCAATTTGCTAATGAAGTCACAATGCTTAAAGATGTTGTCTCATCTATTGCTCAGTTAACAGATGGTCTAAATGCTTATACAATTGGTAGCGTAAAAGATATCTATGATGATGTTGTGAAAAATAAACAATATAAAGATATCAAATACTCTAATCAAGTTGTTGTCAATGATGTATTAAATGTATTGAATCAAGCATTAAATGTTGAGGCTTTACAAGTATTATTACCAACAGCTTCAATTCATGTATCGGAATACTTATTTGAAAAAGGTACGGATATTCGTTTCTTATTTGAAAGTGTTTCTCAAGAAGAATTAGTAGAAGATGCTAAGAATTTAATTTTCACTTTAACTGATTTAGTAGAGTATGGTATGGTAGAATTTGCTTTACATGATGGTGAAATTGATGTCGCAAATGTTGATGCTATTCAAAATGCTATTGATAAAGTTATCCATCTTCACATCTTAAGTAATAACGAAGAAAAAGCAATTTTTGTCTTATTAGATAAACTTGGTATAGATACAAAAGATATCACTTTAAGCGATGTGAACTGGCAAGAAGAAGTTCTCACTTTACAAAATATTGTAAATGAAGCAAAAGATATTTTAGTAATGGAACAAGCAAATACTATTTCAAAAATTAAAGCGATTGAAGTTAAGAAATTTATTACAATTACTGATGATACGAATGGATATATTGATGTGTTTGCGGAAGTATTGAAAGCTCTTTCTGCTGATCAACTTGTAGAAAGATTATCTCTTCCTGTAGCTAAAAAATATCTTGCTAAATTAGATCCTAAATATGAGGGATTACTTGATATTCATAATATCTATCATAGCGGTAACGAATTTAGTGCCGATCTTGCATCTTTAGCCGATATTTTATTAGAAATTAAGAAACTTGATATTTTCACTTTCTTAGTACAATCAGCTGATTATCCATTTAGTGAAATCAATGTAATTGATCAGTTAATTCAACTTGTCTTTAACTTAAATTATTTGAATATTGATTCGAATCGTTTGAATGAAGTGATTAAAGCTGTTGATCCACTTGTTAAGTATGATTTAAGTCAAATTGACGCAACAGGAGTAGATTTAAGAGCTGATGCAGATAAATTTGTTGAAATGTATGATTCTTTAGTTGTCGTATTAACTCATGAAAATTGGCCAATTAAGAATAAAGATGATTTAAAGAATGTATCTGTTCAAAAAGAATTCTTATTATCAACAACAGTTTGGGAAAATATGGTTGATGCTTTATTAAAATGGATGGATACAACTGTTTATGACAAAACAGGTGCCGCAATTGCTGTTCTTGCTTTACCGGCAGTAAAACAATTTGCCCCAACTTATTATGATTTATTGGCATTAGATAGTGTAACAGTTGAGATGATGGCTAATGATTTAGAATTAGCAAGAGGAGTATTAGAAGACTTAAGTGTCCTTGATTTAACTCAGATTGCTAAGAATGGTGAATATTTGACTATGGATGTGAAAACAGTAATCAATCATGTTATTGATGTCGTAGTTGATTCAATGATTTTAGAAGGTCATACCAATCGTCTATTTGAACATCTGATGGATACTTATGTAAATGGTCATCAGATTGCAGGAATTGATGTACCAAATGGTACAATTGTAGCAGAAGGTATTGATTTTGCTTATGATAGAGATGCGTATAAAGGACTTGTTGATGAAGCATTTGCCATTTTTGCAAATGAAAATATCACAACAATTGACCAACTTAAAACTTTTGTAAAAGAAATTCGTCAAAAATCTAAATTTGTTGAGTTTACTTCACAAGATTCTAATTGGCAATCGATGGAAAAAATAGTAAATTATTTAGCAAATATGACTATGGTTGAAGTGAATGGACTCTCAGTAATGAATCATATTGTCAGCCCTCAATTAGATGGTGATTTAGCAACTATAGTTGATTTTAGTCAATATAATAAGTCAGAATTTATGAGTGATATGCATGCGTTAGCCGTATTCATTGCCCAATTAAATGAATTTGGTATTGCATCTGTGATGCGTAATGAAAATATTCATTATGATCAAGCACCATTAGTCAAAGATATGCTTCATACTATTGCAAGTGTAAATTATCTTAAATATAATTTAGATGCTTTGATTGATTTAGTTGATAGTAAGAATGTATTACCAATTCAACTTGAATCCTTAAAGTTAGATGAATTTGATTATCAAGGTGATGTTATATTTATTGGCAATGCTTACGAAGACTTAATTCCATTCCTTACTTCAAGTGATAATACACTTCAAACAAGAAGTGATATTATGAACTTCATTAGAAGTAACTTTGAATTAAGCGATACTTTAAAGGATGCAGTAGTTGCACATAAATATGCATTTGTCGATGCTTATGATGAATTGGTACAAACAACAATGCTTCCATTATTAATGAATGAAGTAGCAAATTATGCAAAGACAAAACTTCCAACACAATATCAAGATGTAATTGATATGATGAAGATTGATGAATTAACCTTTGCTCAAAAACAACAAGATGTTTTGCAATCCGCAATCATTGCTAGATCACTTGTTGATTTAGGATTAGGTGATGTGATTCGTCATAGAGATTATAACTTTGAGGGTAGTGTGATTTCGACTCTAAATAATAGTTTTGTTGAAATTGAAAAGGTAGATTTAATTACTGATATAATTGATATGTTGTATCCACTTCATATTTTAAGAAATCGTGCTGATTTAGTAGTTGAATTCTTACATGCTTTAGATGTTGATACTACTGAAATTGATTTCAGCCATGTGGATTGGGACTTTGAACTTGTTCAAGTGAAAACTGTAGTGTATAATGGTCTCAAAGCATTATTAGATTATGATATTCAGACGGTTAAAGAAACTAAGAATTATATATCTAACTTTATTCATATGACTGCGAAAGACATATTAAAAGAATTAAGAGATATATACCATATGATTGATCTAGAGCGTGTCGTTTATGTTGTTGAAGCAATGGATTATTCTAGTGCTTTCGATCAAATCTTTAAACCTCTTTATAATAGATATATATTAAATAGATTACCATCTAGATTAAGCGAACTTGGTGATTTAACAGAGTATAGTGTAACGAATTTAGACGAAGATATGCATTATTTTGCAATTATGGCTCGAGCATTATTTGATATTAAAGAAGTTCCTGGCTCAATTAAAGACAATGCAGAATCATTAGATTGCATTTTGCCAGCACAAAATGCTATTGAAGCATTCTTCTCATTACATTATTTAGATCAAAAACGTCAAGCTATTGTTCATTTTATTGATGATTGGAAACCAAGCCTTGGTCTTGATTCATTAGATTTAACCAATGTTGACTTTAAAGTGGATGGCCACACTATTTCTCAATATGCAAAAGATATTTTGGTTGTCTTAAGTCAAACAAATTACTTGCAGTTAGAAATAACCCAATTAGGTAATACCTATCTGATGAGTTCAGTAGTGGCTTTATATAATGGTCTTGTGGAAACATCATTATTTGATGTAACATCACTTTGGGCTTTTGATACACATATTGAACCAAAACTACAAGATATAGAACAATTAGGTAAATTGACATTTACAGATGAAAGAGTACATAGTATTTTTGTTGAAGTTGGTGAAACATTAGATGCAATGCTTGATATGGGCTTCTTCAGTAATGATGGTGTTGACTTTACGAATAAAGAGAATACTGATCGTTTATTTGGATTGTTAACAAATATCTTTACACCAAATGATATTACTTTAAAATATATTGATAAATTTAAAGCGAATATGTATGAAATCGGTTATGTAGCCCTTTCATATGAAGGTTTATCTACAACAGATGAATTAAGAGCTATAAGAAATAGTATGAAATCAGTTATGTCATTTATAAGAAATTACGCAAGCGAATTCAAAGATAATTATTCGATTCTTGCTGATGCAACATTACAAGCTGATTTAACAAATTGTATACAAGAGTTGTTTGATTCTCGGATTATAGCACAACTTGGTATGCCATTTATTCATGGTGCAGTCAAGATTTTAACAAAAGATATTGTTACTTTGAATATCTTAGAAAATGTTCAAAATGATGAATTCATTCATGTATTCTTGCCGGATGTATATACCGTAATCAATGCATTAGATCAGTTAGGTATCTTGAATAAAGACTTAAATTATAAAGATGCAGATGCTATTTTAGCACTTGCAAGAAGCATCATTTATGGTGAATCCTTCCAAGAACATGTAGCGGATATCATTCAGTTTGCAATGTGTTTTGTAGGTATTCAAGTGAAAGATGCAGATTTAAGTGATGTAAACTGGGATAGTGAATATATAGCTCTTGAAGGTGCTTTAAATGAAATGAGAGATGTCTTAAAAGATGTTGTTATTTCTAATAAACATACATATTTGAATAACGAATTCTTAAGTGCACTTGCTAATGCAACACCTTACTTTGAAACTTCGAAATTCTTACCAAAAGTTGCTCGTGAGGTTGCTGAATTTGTTGCAAATAGATATTATGGCAATAGATTTGATGCATATATAAATCACTTATTTGATGTTAACTATACAGATGAATATTTGATGAAGGATTATGGGTATGCTGATGACATTTTAAGACTTGTTGTGGCAAGTGATTACTTTGGTAATGGTATCAGCAATGATAATCTTGATCCAGTTGTTGATCTAGTTGATATTTTATTCAGTTTAGAATATGCTAAAGGTATGGAAGCAAGAATTCTTGAAGCTGGATTCAAACGAATGGATTTATTTAAAGATTATGAAGTTGACTTTAATAAAGTAACTGATTGGTCAATTGAAAAAGATGCATTTGTTTTGGCATTAAGAGAACTTGCACAATTCTCGAAGATGATTGCATTAAATGAAATTACACCAGAAATTATGAAAGATGAAGGTGTTCAAAATCAATTTGTTATAGTTGTAGATGCCATGAGTAAATCCATTCTTGGACAACAATTATTACCACAAATATATGCAGAATATATTGAAAATAATCTTGGTGATGAATATGCTGGTATTATTGACTTCAATGATCCAGAATTTACACCTGATATGTGGGCTAGTGAATTTGAAAAATTATTTAAGGGATACAATACATTGGTAAATAATGGCTTTGGTAGTGATAGTGGTTTAACATTATCCTTAGATGAAACGATTGATACAATGGCAATCTTATTTGGCCAAAGAGGAAATAGTGAAGCAGGAATTTATGCAATTGTTAAACATCCTGAAGAATGGGTAAAAAGATTACTAGATAATCATGTTGTAGATTTAAGTAATGGTGCAACTTTAAATATGAGCACGGATCGTGATTGGCTTGAAGAAGCATATGCAATTGTGGATGTTCTTGTCGCAATGAAGAGTTTCACAGATGTAGAACAAGATTTCGATTATAGTCTTGTTTATCACACAACTGATGCTACAAAACTAGAAAATGTATTGGTTGCCACTACAAATTGCGTAGCATTAAGAGGAACAATTATGCAAATCATTGTGAATACGATGAATACAAATCCAAGTATGCAAGAAAAACTTGAAGAAAGTGGTGTGATTGATGCTATATTCTTTGAAGAGTATGCTTTATATGAGGCTGATTCAACTTATTATAATGCGTCATATTGGACAAGTGAAAGGATTCATCAGTTTGCAGTAGGCATTGCTGAAGTAAATGAATTTCTTTCTAATTAAAGAATTTAGGATAGGAAAATATTTTCCTATCCTTTTCTTATAAACAATAAATTAAAAGATTTGACTTTTATAAATATATTTGATATAATATAGAAGGTTAAAAACTTACTATGATTTAAAAGGTAACCAAATCATGGCGGAAGGAGTATAAATTATGCGTAAAGGAATTCATCCAAAATATCAAAAGGTAACTGTTACTTGTGTATCTTGTGGAAATACTTTTGAAACCGGTTCAACAAAAGGCGAAATTCGTGTTGATACTTGTTCAAAATGTCATCCATTTTATACTGGTGAACAAAAATTTGTTCAAGCAGCAGGTCGAATTGATCGCTTTAATAAGCGTGCAAGTCTTGCTAAAAATAATCAAAAGTAAAAAAACAAAAAGTCATAACTTAGTTATGGCTTTTTCTTTTACAAATAGAAAAAATAAATGATGAATTTTTATGTAAAATAGTAAAAAACAATCTTAAAATATGATATAATAAGAAAAGGTGAACAAATATGCTTGTAACATTTTATCAGGTATCAGTTAAATATTTAGATCAAACAATTTTAGATCAGGCGTCATTTACAATTCATGAAAATGATAAAATAGGTATTGTAGGAGGAAATGGTGCAGGTAAATCAACCTTATTTAATTTAATACTTGGAAATATTTCGCCAGACTCTGGGAAAATAATTGTAAAAAATAGAGATTTAATAGGATATCTTCCCCAGGTAATTACTGATGAAATACCAAATGATGATATAACTGTTTTTGAATATTTACTTTTAGGAAGACCAATTCAAAAACTAAAGGATAATATAGCTACTTTATATGAACAAATAGCAGTAGAAAAAGATGATAAAAAATTAAATTATCTTTTCAAAAAGATTACTAAAAATCAAAATAAATTAGAGTATTATGATGAATATAATGCAGAAAGCATACTTCTTAAAATAATCGAGGGTATGAATATTTCTGAAAAACTGCTTGATTTAAAACTTAAAAATATTTCTGGTGGACAAAAATCAAAAGTAGCATTTGCAAGACTACTTTATTCAAAACCAGAAATTCTTTTACTTGATGAACCTACAAACCATCTTGATTTAGATACAAAAGATTATATTGAAAATACTATAAAAAATTATCATGGACTTGTACTTGTAATTTCTCATGACATAGATTTTTTAAATAACGTTACAACAAAAACTTTATATGTAGATAAAATAAAGAAAAATGTTTTTCTTTATAATGGAAATTATGAAAAATATCTAAAGATTAAAAGCGAAAAAGATAAAGCAAAAGAAAGACTCTATGAAAAACAAGTAAAAGAGGAAGAAAAGTTAAAAGGTATAATTAATAAATATATTCGTGGTAATGAAAAGAAAGCAAATATTGCTAAAGATAGAATTAAAAAATTAGAAAAACTCCAAAAAGAAAAAGTTGTACTTGAAAAAGCAAATAAATATACAAGATTTAATATTAAAATAAATGAAAAAAGTTATTTAACACCCTTAAAAGTTGAAAATCTAACATTTGGTTATACAAAAGATAATCTTTTATATCAAAATTTAACATTTGATTTAACCAGGGGAGAAAAACTTTTAGTAGTTGGGGAAAACGGTATTGGTAAAACTACTTTATTAAAACTTATTATGGGGCTTCTTACTCCAACCGAGGGAAATATTATAATTAATGATAAAACAACAATTTCTTATTATGCTCAAGAACACGAGATACTTGATAATAGTAAATCAATATTAGATAATTTTACAGAGTTTAATCTAAGAGATTTTGAAATAAGAAAAATACTTGGAAGTTTTTTATTTTCTGGTGATGATATTTATAAAAAAGTTGAGGTTTTATCTCCGGGTGAAAGATCAAGAGTTGCCCTTGCAAAAGTTGCTTTAAAGGGAGCAAATACACTTTTACTTGATGAACCAACAAACCATTTAGATCCGATGACACAAGTTATTATTGCTGATACTTTTAAAACTTTTGAAGGTACAATGCTTGTGGTTTCTCATAACCTTGATTTTGTTGATAACCTTGGTATTTCAAGGATGCTTTTACTTCCAAGTGGTAAAATAGTCTATTATGATAGAGATATTGTTTATCATTATGAAATGATTAATGAGGAAATAGAAAGGAAAAAAAGATGAAATTATTTTTATGTGGTGGTGGTAGTGGAAGTCAACTAGAAATTGCTTATAAAAAAATTGCAAAAATTTTGCAAAAAGATAAACCAATTTTGTATATTCCACTTGCTATGGATGAAAATAAGTATGATAGCTGTTATAATTGGTTTAAAAATGAAATATCTTTTTTTGGTGCAAAAGATTTTGAAATGATAAGAAGTTCTCTAGAATTATCTAGAAAAAATTTTTTTGATTATTCGTTAGTATTTATTGGTGGTGGAAATACTTATAAATTATTAAGAGAGTTACATAATAATTCAAATTGTGAAAAAATAGTTGAGTATTTAAAAAAAGGTGGCATAGTGTTTGGTGCAAGTGCAGGTGCAATAATATTTGGCAA